>Ga0209308_10000084_pt1 | contig 85566 bp, 78 predicted proteins | sample COGITO_mtgs_1204_3_FD_184806 | JGI IMG/M metagenome (GOLD analysis project Ga0209308, IMG submission 184806) | Pelagic marine microbial communities from North Sea - COGITO_mtgs_120405 (SPAdes) (version 2) | ecosystem: Environmental > Aquatic > Marine > Epipelagic ... | reverse complement strand
AGCTACACTCACTTCCCTATAAACAGGCCAACCATCGGCATTACGACAAAATTGAATGCCGCTCCGTATACAAAGAGAAGCCCGTAACCCACACAAATGCCACAGGCAATTTTGAAACTATCTGCAAACCACTTGCTCATAACTTACGATCACCTCTATCCAATGGGTGTTTAAGCTCCGCCGATACGATCCCACAGATCAAATCCGATGCAAAAGCGTCATCAACTAGACCATCAAGTGGGGGACTCACCTTTGAATAAGTCTTATCATGGTGTCGACGACAACACCGCTTGCACTTCTTTTAGGTAAATCCCATGTTCGCAACCTGTACTGTGCTCTGGGCAAGAATCTACCTGACTTACCAAATGTTTTGCGCTTCTCAGTGCATCACCCACCCACTCGTCACTACCTAGATAAGGTATTGTTCGCATCCAAATATGAGTACCTATGGGCTAAGTAATGACGAATTCTTTGGGCCAAACTACTCCGGGGAACTTTTGCGCACTTTAAGTCTTTAGACAGAAACACGCCTATTCTGATGCTGAATTAGCTGCTATTTTGGGCAGTCGCTGCGTATCCAGAGGGCCATATGCTCGCGGACACGCCAATGAGTGGCGCTTGGGTTTTACGCCGCCGCAAAGGGAGAAGCTCGCCCTTTTAATTCCGGCGACTTCGGTCTAGGGTACGACGTAGGGGCAATGCTCTCATTTGTGAAGAAGCATGAATTAGAAAAGCGATTATAGACTGCGCGTACAGCGTGTTGGCGCGCTAAATAGATCAGCATCATGCAGGATGGCGGCTACCCTTAGCCTATACGCAAACGCCATCTGGATTAAGCGGCAACTTATGGCCGTCTTTAGGTATTTTTCTGGAAAGAGCTAGCGGGGTAACCTAATGAGACCATGGCGTTGCGATGTATGTAAGATCGGTTGTGGTGTTGCTGAGTGGTTCGGGAGGTTATTGAATGTCTAAGTTTCCAGTGCATGTTTTGGATCCTCTGGAATCCAAAGCAACCTTGTTTTTAATTAGGTTCTTTTGTGCGTGGCTAGCAGTAGAGGCTATTTTGCTGAAAGTTACTGGAGTAAGCGGAGCGTCGCTGCCATTAATGAGTTGGACTAAAGAAATTTGGTGGCTGCTCTTTTCTAGAGAGTTTGTGACAGAAACCGTTTTGGGTTTTGTCCTTTTCTTTAGCGTGAGCTGTTGGGTAGGCGGGTGTCTTTTGTACGGTGTGCATTCGATAGCGCTATTTTTTTTGCATGGAGCTTGGGCCTGGTATGACTATCCATTTGGACTGTCACTACCTAGCCTGCGCAGGACGTGGTTTTCTTAAACTTCAGATGTCCAGGACTCCTGGCATTCCTGGACAGCCCTGAAAGTAAGTCCTATGACGGTTTATGGGAGTTTCCCGGCGGCTAGTCGCTGACCTTCTGCACAGATACCGAATACATGAACCAAGCAAGTTCGAACCAGAACAGCACTAAACTGTAAAGTAGCTATACAAGTGCTCAGTCAAAGGCGTCTGAAGCCTCCACGTCACGTTCATTGGCTTCTCAGCGGTATGGCTTTGGTAGTCAACTTGGCCACAGTAGGTAAATGGCGCAGCCTTTCCGTCTTGAAGCTTGTTTTTCCTTACAAAAAGCTGCATCTGGCTACCGGTAGCTCTATGCTCAACGATACCCTTTCCCCTCTTTCCGGTCGGGCCTGTGCTGTTTTGGCTTTGCCAATGAAACGTTTTCTCGTCTAAAAAGTAATCATGATACTGCTCATTTTTATTCTTTCCCTGCTTATTCAACGTGACCAGCAGAATCTGATAGTTAGTATTTTTGGGGCAGACATGCCCTGCTTCCCAGATGGCCTTGTTGAACTCCAATCCGAAAAGCCCAGGAATATCTGCGCGCATAAACGATTGATGAAGCTGTAGCTCTAGTTTATCGATAACACTCTTTAGTCGGGCTACCAGCGCGATCTCTGATGTCAGTGGCATTTCTGGATAACTAGAGTTTTGGGCAGCAAGGACGATGTCGCCGCTAGTTGCCGTTTCTACATTACGAAGCAAGAATTCATTACCGTAACCTTTTCGATTCTCGGCGATGACAGTTCCCAACTCAGCAAACCCTAAATCCTCCACAGTCGGCTCTCGAATCTCGTTTGACGTGATCTGGCTAGCTCTCCTTCTGGGCGGAAGAAGCTCGAAAAGAAGATAGTCACCGTCCCTAATTGGCTTGTCACCGCCATCCATGGAATTACCAGAAGCTTGAGCCAAAAAGTGTTTAGCAGGATCTAGCACGCCATACACTGGGGGCAAGGGTCGATAGTCAATATTCATGTCGTGGTGCGGACTTTCCCTAAAATGGCCGCAAGCGACTTTAAGATCTGTAAAGAACGGAACTTCTATAGAGGTCTTTTTAGGGTCAAGCATTGACGCAACAGGTGTTTGCTGTTCGATACGAGACTCATACTGCCTGAAACGGAAATCAACGATCTCCTGCACCATCTCAGAAAACACAATCAACAAGCTTTGCGATATGGGTTGCTGAAAGCGAAAAGCGCCATCATCTATCTGGAAGTGCGCCGCTGCGGTGGAAGTATTACCCCCCAACCAAGCATTGATCGGGTTAGCAGACCAATACTTTAACCACTCTTTGACCTGATCTTGAGATATCTCAGAGACTTTCCGAAATTTCTCGGGCAAATCAGTCAGCAAAACCCGGCGGCGCTGAAGTACGTCGAAACTCTTCATCGCCAGAGTTTCTATCGCAGGCGGATTCGCAAATCCAGCCAGCTCAATAAACGCTTCAAGCAGCACAAGCTTGTAAGACTTTACCAACGTGGTTGTTTCTAGCTCCCTCAAAAAGCTCTCATATGTTGAGAAGCATTCTATCTCGATGTCAGCGAGATCCTGCTCATCTTTCAGGAACGCAAACCATTGGCCAAAATCTCTACGGATCGTATCTGCACTACCCCCTACCCGATAGAATTCTGCTAATGATGGCCTCCTACCCAGAGACTCTTTCAGATTTTGATAGATTTCAATCTGTTGATCACCCTTGGTTGAGATCAACTGCTCCATGAAATCTATCGAATCAAGGTCGTAGTTCACGAAACAACCCGCTGGCAGCTCTAAGTTTTTCTTCCGAACGTCATCGATAAAAGCTTTGCGATCCTTAGTTGTCACGCCAACGTTGAATAGCGCTTCGGGTTTTCTGAAGAAGCTGATGTGGTTGCCAATGAAATCCAGAACCACCAATTTGTCTTTGCCGGTTCCCGAGCTGTTTCTAAGACCTCGCCCCAGCTGCTGCAGAAAAATAATCTTAGATTCAGTGGGCCGGAGCATTAAAACTGTATCTATCGCTGGAAGATCAACGCCTTCATTAAACAGATCTACCGAAAATATGACCTGCAAGCCACCCTGCTCCAGCAAAGACAATGCTTCATTGCGGCGCATGTCTGAGTCTGAGTGGACTGACGCCGAGCGGATGCCCTGTCGGTTAAAGTAGTCAGACATAAAATCCGCGTGCTTTTTGGATATGCAAAACGCAAGTGTTCGACTCTGGTGCTTTTCTTGCCAGTGTTTAAAGTTATGCCGTGCTCGGGCATTGGTTGCCAGCTGATTCTCCAACTGCTGGGGGTCGAACTTGCCGTTGCGCCAAGTGATCTCCTGGTAGTTCACTTCATCAGCAACACCGAAGTAGGTAAACGGACACAAAAGCTTGGTCTCTATGCCATGAAATAGGTCTTTGGTATAAACAAGATTGTCATCACACAAAGCCAGAATGTCGGACTGATCGGTGCGCTCTGGTGTGGCTGTAAGGCCCAAGAGAAACCTAGGCTCAAAATGAACTAGCAATTTGCGGTAGGTGCTAGCAGCAGCATGATGAAATTCATCAACAACAACATAGTCGAAGTGCTCTCGCCCAAAAAGGTTGAGGTGGCTCGTTCGTCCCAGTGTTTGTACCGAGGCGAAGAGCATATCTACGTTTAGTTCCTTCTTTTGCCCGTTATAGCGACCTACTTTTACATCGGGCCGAATCCTGATAAACGTCTCCTCTGCCTGCTTGAGAATTTCTTCTCTATGAGCCACGAACAGCACTCTTTTGGCATTCATTTGCTGACTATCGAAGGCTGACAACCAGGTCTTCCCAAGCCCTGTCGCCAAAACGACTAGGCCCCGCCTATAGCCCCGCTGCCGAGAGTCGGCTAGTGCTTCAAGGGCTTCTAGTTGGATTGCATTAGGTTCAGGTGGGGGCATCTGCTCATCTTGGCCGGGCTCACTCGCTGGCGGCGCTGCAGACGCCTCTGGAATCCGTTGTATATATTTATCAATCCAATCGTGTGACAGCATTTTGCATGATGGATTAGCGTATAGCGTTTCGTACTCGCTTAGAATACGAGCAAATCGATCATAACCCTCCGCTTGATCGACTTTAAGGTTCCATTCGAGCCCACTGACCAATGCAGCATGACTAAGATTGCTCGAACCGATAAAGGCACAGCCCTCGGTGTCGCTGACAGATTTACTGCGCGTAAATAGGTAGGCCTTCATATGAAAGCTCGTCTTCCCCTGGCTTTCAAATACCTTAACTTCGGCACCTTGCGCATGAAGCAGCATCAAATACCGTAGTGCTTGTGGATCCGTAACCCCCAGGTAGTCTCCGGTGAGCATTCTAACCCGAGCACCTCGCTCTAGAGCGTCCTCTAGAGCAGCTTGTATGAGACGAAGACCCGTCATGCGAATAAAGGCTGTAGCGATCGCTATATCATCAGCGTGATTAATTGCTTCTAATAAACTCGGTAGAAACGGGTTATCCCCTCCGACCGTAAGTGCGATATCTGGAAATTGGCTCAAACCTGACCTCCCCGCTTACGAATAATCGCATATACCCATCTTTGGGGCTGGCCGCGTAGCGTCGCTTCAGAGTCCCAGAGGTCCAGAAGCTCAGCATAATGAATACCTTCTAATAGAAGGCTAAGCGACTCAGTCGTATGGTTAGTGAAATGTCGCCCTCGGTCATCAACTGAAGGGGATTTCCCCCACTTGAACGACATATAGGCAATTGCTTGGTCCTTCAAGGCCGCAAGTATCCTTTGGATAACATCTTGCAGTTGCGCTTCGGGGCAATGCAATAAGCTGGCAGAAGCCCAAACACCATCAAACTCTTCTTTGTAGTCAATCTGCTGGAACGACTTCACCGCCACGGGATGCCCTGTGAATACACTCGCCCATGTCGCAATTTTAGCGCTTCCATCTATCGATGTGACGTTGTAGCCCAGTTTTCGAAAGGCTTTGCTATCTCTGCCAGACCCACAGCCCAAATCGAGAATATGCGCCCCAGGTAAGAGATGTTCTAAGAACGGCCAATATAGATCGTCTACATCGAACTCGATGGTTTCTTCACAGTACTCGATAGCATTGGTTGCATAATAACCAACAGTCCTTGCCCGCGCTTCATACAGTTCTACCAATGGGATATCGGCCGGCGCCCATTTCACATCAGCGAGCTGATCAACTTCCAACCAACGCAGCTCATCGTGATCTACTAGCTCAAATTCGCCAGCCGCATGCTCCACTTCATAGCCCAGCAAACGGACGACTTTTTCGCCATAGTCATACAAACTTTCGCCAATAAATACACCGACCGTGGAGCCTATGCCGAATTCCTCAGTCAGCTCGCGCTCGAGACACGCCTCTGGTGTTTCACCTTGCTCAAGCTTTCCACCTGGGAACTCCCAGTATCCTTCAAGGTGCTTCCCAGGCCCTCGACGGGCCGCCAAAACCCTACCGCCTGTAACAATTAGTGCGGCAGTTACCTCAATTATTGTCTTAGTCACGTAGTTAACTTGGTTCCGGTCATGGTTGCTTTAGACTCCTATGTACTCCTCACCAGCACCACATATTAACAGCACCAATAAGCGTGTAAGCATGACGACGACCTTATCCCTGCTAAGCTAACCATGACAAGCATGGGATTACCCCTACCCAACATTGCTAATCAGTCCCCGTAAACCTTCAACCCTTCCCCGGAAGGATTATTGGGGCTCTCTGCGTTCTACAGTTTAGTAATGGACGCAAGTGAATTGTTCGATGACGGACGCCGTTACGATTTCAGGGTGATAGAGCCGCTATTCGCGATCTTTTTAGACCTGGTGATTCGCATCCATGAGAAAATCTGTTCACGTGAGTCCTTGTATCTGTCCTAGACTTCTTGAATAACGATGTGCAACCGTATTCTCGATGAGGGCTTGGGTCACTTTTATCATGGTGTCGACGACAACACTGCTTGCACTTCTTTTAGGTAAATCCCATGTTCGCAACCCGTACTGTGCTCTGGGCAAGCATCTACCTGACTTGCCAAATGTTTTGCGCTTCTCAGTGCATCGTCCACCCACTCGTCACTACCTTCATAAGGTATAACCGCCACATTGAAACGCATCCAGGCTTGGCGTGGATTCGCGCGATCTAACATCCCCTGCTCGGTGCGATGCTGACCGTCGACGTACACGAAATAACCCGTATTGCTGACCTGAAAGCCCTTCTTGCGCGCAATCCACTGGTACATGTCCATTTGACGGCGATAACTTGCCTTATAGTCCGGCTCTGCTGGGTCTTCCGGCGGCGCTAGAAAAGTCTGGTCGAGTGATTTAGGTGTATTGCCAAGTTGCGCGGTGCTTTTGTAGTCCACAATGTGAAGCTCGCCGGTCTCGATATTTTCCCAGACGTCGTCGAGCCCGCCGCCAAACCGAATGTTTGTCTCCGTGTCGTCGTAGTGAAAGCGATTCTCAGCACCAAAATGGAGGGCGTCCTCCCAGTAGTGAATATGCTCGTGCCAGAAGGGTCGAAGGTGCTCAAGCCCAACGGCCTCCATGAGTGGATGAGGCCGCTCGCCACGGAAAGCATCAAAGTCTTTCTTTAACAGCGTGTCGGTATTGGTGTTCAGGTTAAAGCCCGGCATGCGTGGCGTCTTTACGCCCTTCACTTTCTCTAACCAGAAGCAGGCGGGACACCTAACCATTTTCTCGATAGCACCCCTCGACAATTCAAAGGGGGAAGGATTGTCGCTCTTAAATACACCTCTATGTCTTGCCATGTCGGCTCCCTCTTACGATGAACTGCCTAGCCTACTTGCGCAAAAGACCACTGAACATCCCTGTATGGACAAACACGTAGCACGAGGCGGCATGTTACATGCCTAGACATCAATTTCACTTGCGTCAGCATGTAGCGCAACGCATGATTACTTCGTGGCTGATTTGATCCGTATTGCAGTGCCACGGCATACCGCCAAAACTGCTAAAAAGGGGAATAACATATGTTAGATCGACGTGCTTTTTTAAAAGCCGCCGCCGCAACAGCGTTGATGGCGCCTAGCTTAGAGTTTTTACGCCATTTTCTGGCACAGCGTGGACAACCTTTTATTGAGACTGTCGTGGCTAATGGGCGAACAGCTGGGGCGCCTACCAAGCTTTACCTAAACAATGCCTTTGGCAATGGTGAGTTCCGACTTATGCTGGAAACCCCCAACTATGAGCCACCGACGTTTGCGATGAGCTACGCTGACTTTGCTGACGAATACTTGAGCGACTGGGATGACGTCTGCGACAGCTTAAATGCCGATGTCGTTGATGAGTATGGAAACCCCAATCCACGTGATCCAAGGTGGATTCACGGACACCAGCAAGTTAATGAGGAATGGGCATTTGACCAATGGTGGCCCAACCACTTGCCAGACATGCACGCCTTCGACTTTCTTTCACCTCTCGACTTAGGTCTTTTTCGGCGCAGCCACGAAATCGGCGAGGGATGGATAGAGTTTACTGACGGCGTTTGCCCTGGTAACGACAGTCGTTTCGTTGAAGTTGATGCACTCGGCGCAAGCCTGTTACAACGGCGACTAATTGAGCGTCACTACGACGTTCAATTGATCATCGCAGACCCTTAGAGGCGATTAGTGCACGCGCGCTCCTTGCGTGAAAACGCCATCCTGACGTCTCCGAAGGAACGCGCAGCATGCTTCAGTTAGCCGAGAAAACTCTCAAGCGCGGCTTGCACACACTTTGAGTTAATGTCGTGACCTTCTCCGGGGATGACATCAAGGCGATCTGCTTCTAGTTGTTGGGACACGGAGCGCGCCAAATCAGGACAACAAATGGCATCGTCTTCACCTGTGACGATGCGTAGATATTCAGGCTTCGCCACTCGCCCCTCAGCGAGTGCCAGCTTCAACGCCTTTTCCCGAGGTGGGCGTGATGCCATCATAGTTTTAGGAAATACTGATCGACCCAGCAACGGCGATAGCATCAAGACTCGCTCTGGTGCCTTGTGGGCGTCAATAAGAGACAGCATTAGCAGGTAGCCACCGTAGGAATTCACAATCAGATTCTCGCCGCCAGCTGTAAATTCTCGTACCCGCCCAAGCTGCTCATCAATGGATAGTGACAGCAGCTCGCTGTCTGCGGCCAAGCCCTTGTAGTCGGGGGTCAGCGTCGCTAGGTAGGCGCTCAGGCCGCGATCAATCCGACCGCCCCTGCCCGTCGCTTGCATTGAAGATCAGGACATCATCGACAGAATCCTGGCTCATCTTCGCGAGAAGGAACAGGAAGCCCCTGCCCGGCCCCTCCTGGTGCCCCCAACCAGGGCGCCACCTGCCACGCTGTGTCTTTTCGCAGGAAGCGAACTCCAAACCCCACATCAGCAACGACGCCACTGAAAAAACCATGGCATGGACTACTGCGGGCTCTCGTTCAGGAATGGGCGGATATGAATGGCATGCCACACACAGTGAACCGGGTTTTAGGATTAATCAGCGCGAACTTCTCCAGATCAGCAATCACGGTCAACAGAATCAGCGAGGGTGTCTGCTCTCAACAGGGCCTTTATACTACCTATACTTGAGGATCTGATTGAGCTATATATGCCTTACTCACGACCGGATGAAGTTGAGCACGCCGCGCTATTCAAAAAGGACAGTCGAGCAGTGAAGACCCTGATGCTGAGCGATGTAGCGGTGGTCATGGCCGATCAGGGCTTCTGCGAGATAACTGACACAGCCAAGGAGGGCTGAGCAATGAAAAGGCATCGACGACAACTAATATCAACGGCATTGCTGGCAGGCCTATCCTCTCTGCCTACGCTTGCACAAATGGAAACGGTGGAGGAGTTTTATGGCCACTTCGGTAGCGGCGACCCCCGCCGTCAGAGCATTACTATCGACTTGATTAACGCGGTAGTTTCGGAAACCTCGATAGCCGCCTGTGGGACTGAGGGTCGAGAGGACTTTATCAAGTATCCAGCGAACGTAGGTTCTGATTTCACTGACATAGGAATGGTCGCGTTTGAGGGGCAGATAGGACTTGAGGATGTCTGGCTTGATCGTCCCGCAACTGAGTTCTTAAGAATGATCTACGCCCGAGAGTGGGGGACGGCAAGCTGTCCTGATAAACAGCGGTGAGGCTGAGCAATGAATGGAATCAAACAGAGAGTTTTACTGGCAGTGTCCTGGTCAGCGTTTGCGTTGCTCCTAAACATCGAGCAGGCAGGCGCAGCTCAAATGATGGAGGTTTACTGTACTGATACAGATGGTGAAGACCTCCGCATATGGGTATTTCATGAGGGCGAAAACGGAGACCATGGCGGCGGCAATCGCCATCAGTCATGGATTGAACGCTGGACAGCCGACTACTTTTTTCAACTCAACTACCAGCACAGTGGCTTGCAGTCGGAAGAGGGTCTCCCGTACTCGTGGTATGCATTTCAACTAGATCTAGATGAGATGACCTTTACTTATCGCACGTTGTGGAATGGAGAACTCGAATCTGAGCAGGAAGGTTCTTGTTCGGCGATCAGCTTGGAGCAGGTTTAACAAGATGCTTATTTGGCTGTCATGGATAGATGCACTATGCACCCGCAACATCCTGACTTACTGAGCCCTTCGTGGGCTCTTTTTATTGGCGCCTTCTGCCAAGTCATTGGCGCACTCAGTCAATCCTTACGCAGGCCCATCGCGGACACTGTGGGTGTCACGGAAGACCTCACTGCCAAGGACGGCACGACTAACTCAAGGAACTTACGATGAATAAGATTCAAGCGTTAATAGGAGGTATTGCATTGGTAGCTGCAGGTGCGGCGTCCGCTCAGGCGGATTGGCACATTGCCTCGCCGGGCATGTCCAGTAACACTTACGGCAACACTACGTACCACTCGAATGGAACTAGTAGCCAGCGGTCTGGCAACACTACGTACCACTCGAATGGGGCTAGTAGCCAGCATTATGGCAACACTACGTACCACTCCAATGGTACGAGTAGCCAGCGGTCTGGCAACACTACTTACCACTCGAATGGGACTAGCAGCCAGCATTACGGCAACACTACGTACCACTCGAATGGCGCGACATGCATGAGCTACGGAAGACGCACTAGCTGTTAAACAGACGAGGCCCATCAGAAGAATCATGGATTTTTTGCGATTGAAAACCTTCCACCAAGTATCAACTGCCGGGTTACTGCGGTATCGAGCTCGCTATAGGTATAGGTAACCCCGTTACTGGCATAGTGCTTACAGGCTTGTGCCGGTATGTGTAGCGCATCATGATTGGCAAAGCGCAGGGCACTGCGACTGAGCACCGCCCGGGTCGAATAGGTCTCAGTTGACGGCTCAATCATGTCGAAAATCTGCGAGCGTACTTGTCCCTTGGGCTACATCACCCAGCAGCTTAGATAGCTGCCAGTTGTCGGCACTCAATGTGTCATGAAACGATCGAATGCGGTCTGCGCCGCGCCCAATACCGGTCGCTTCTAAGTTATGCATCGGCCCACCTTTAAGACGTGGGAAGCCATACCCATAGCAATAGACAACATCGATATCGCTCGCCCGTTGCGCTATACCTTCCTCGAGTATTTTCGCTCCCTCATTGGCAAGTGCTAATGTGAGTCGGTCAATAATTTCTTCATCGGAGATGGGACGACGCTCAATACCTAATTCTTGACAGGCTTGCTCGACCATCTCCATGACCAGGGGATCATCCATTCGACTGCGTGTCTCGGGATCATATTGGTAGTAACCCGAGCCAGACTTTTGTCCTAGACGTCCAGCCTCGACCAAGCGGTCAGCGACAAGATAGTTAGCTGGACTGCCCTTCTGAGCATCCGTCAGCTGCTCCCTTGCTTTGTAACCAATGTCCAGACCCGCAAGATCGCCAACCGCTAACGGCCCCATTGCCATGCCCCAACGCTCCATCGCCCCATCGATCTGTGCTGGAGTCGCGCCCTCCATCAAACACAGGGTGGCCTCACGTCCGTAGGGGCGCAGCATACGATTACCAATAAAGCCGTAGCACATACCCGATAGCACCGGCACTTTTGCAATCTTCTTTCCAATAGCCATCGCCGTGGCAATAACAGACAGACTGCTCTTAGCGCCTTTAACAACTTCTAGCAGTTTCATAACATTCGCGGGGCTAAAGAAGTGCATCCCGAGCACCCACTCAGGTCGCTTTGTGACCGACGCGATGTCATCAATGCTTTGGTAAGAGGTATTGCTTGCTAAAATGGCGCCTGCCTTACAAATGCTATCGAGCGATCTGAAAACATCTTGTTTAATCGCGAGGTTTTCAAACACCGCTTCAATAACGAGGTCGGCTTCTGCCAAATCCTCGTAATGGGTCGATGGCGTAATATTCGCCATCACCGCGTCGACCTGAGTTTGGGTGAAGCGACCGCGCTTAATACTTATCGCAAAATTTTTGGCTATTTTGTCGACCCCCGCTTGGACAGCTTCAACACTCATATCCACTAGGGTGACCGTAAACCCCGCCTGAGCAAAACACATGGCGATACCGCCGCCCATGGTGCCGGCGCCAATAATGCCAACATGCTGAACATTAACCAGCGGCGTATTTTTATCCACTCCATCAACCTTTGCGGCCGCACGTTCCGCAAAGAACATATGGCGCATTGCCGCAGATTGCGGATCCGCCATACATTCCATGAACAGCTCACGCTCACGTATTATGCCGGCATCAAACTCAAGGTCCGCCGCGGCTTCTATACAACTGAGTATGCGCTGTGGCGCGTTTTCACCACGGGTTTTCTTGAGGAGTTGTGCACGATTCTTTGCCAATAGATCGCGGTCGTCCTGTGTCAGCACAAATGTGGCCGCTCGTGCCTGCTTGTGGCTGGCCTGATCGGCCACCAACGTCTTGGCATAGCGTACGGCTTCGTCCAGTAAGTCGCCGCTGACGACACGATCCACAAGTGACCACGTTGACGCCAGTTGAGCGGACACAGGATTACCCGTAGTCATCATATTTATCGACGCTTCTAATCCCGCGAGTCTCGGGACGCGTTGGGTACCACCCGCACCGGGAAGTAACCCCAGCTTCACTTCAGGCAGACCGACTTTGGCGCTTTCGAGCGCGATCCGATAATGACAGCTCAACGCGGTTTCGAAACCACCCCCGAGTGCGGTGCCATGTAATGCCGCGACGGTTAACTTGGGATGGCCGTCTAATTGGTCTAGCAATTCGGGCAGGGTTGGATGCTGGGGAGGTTTTCCAAACTCGGTAATATCGGCACCCGCAATAAATGTGCGGCCGGCACAGGCAATCACAATGGCTATAGATTCATCATGTTCTGCCGTTTTCAGTGCAGTTGAAATGCCCGCACGAACGTTTAAAGAGAGTGCATTTACGGGCGCATTATCGATCGTAATGACGCCGACAGAATCGTGAATAGCGTAGCTAACAACTGATGACATGAAACAATCCTTGCAATGACAGTAAAGTTAATAAAAGTAATAATCATAGTAATCGAGTAACAGGGGTACGGCACCAAAAGAATAGCGTGTTGCCCCGCTGCAATAAATCGCGATACGACGACCGGCAATAAATTGGCAGTGTATGCCAATCAACACGGCAGAGCAGCTGCTGCGGTTAGAAAGACAAGAAGAGTAATCATAGGTTACGTCACTCTTTGGGAGCATTGCCGCGTTTAATAGACGAGTAAACCGTGCCCAGTAAGCGTAAAATTGGGGAAAATAATGATTGGGGACTATGGTCTTGCGTACACTTAAATTTTGCTATTTCAATATGCTAATCGCCTGCGCCGCTCTCATGCTGAGTGCGTGTGAGTCTGAACAGGTGACCTCCCAGTCAACCATTGCAGAGGTGGATGAAGCGGTGGTGGAGAACCCGGCGTCCCATGTCTTTGTGGGAGCCAATATTTTCACATCCGATGAAGCAGCACCTCGCGCATCTGTGATGGCTATTAAGGACGACCGCATTGTGTATGTTGGCGACTCTGAGGGTGTAGAGCCCTTTGTTGCTGACAGCACGGTTACCGTGGATCTCAAAGGGAAGTTGATTCTGCCAGGGTTGGTCGATGCGCATACCCACCCGGGCTATCTCGCAATTTACGACCGACTCATTGCTTTACCAGAGGCAGGAACCCGAGAGGAGCAGATAGAAGACATCAAGGCGCTGTTGGCTGAGAATGCCAATAACGAAATCATTTATGCCATTGGCTGGGACAACCGATTCTTTGGGACCGATGGTCCAGGCCGCGAGGAATTGGACGCGTTGGAGTCAGAGCGCCCGGTGCTTATCTACGATATCACCATGCATAGCCTTTGGGTCAACTCCAAAGCGCTGGAGGTGTCAGGAATAGGCGCAGATCCGATTGACCCACTGCCTGGTGTGGCTTACTACAAACGCGATGCGAACGGTGAGCTCACAGGTTACATTACCGAAATGGCAGCTACGTTGTTCGCCAATCTGTTTTTCCAAATGGGGGAGGCTGAAGCCGTCATTCTGGCTGACTACATTAACTACTTAAGTAGTCGCGGTGTGACCAGCTTGCTGGATGCGGGTAACTTTGGGCTCGACGAAAAAGTCTACAGCGCAGTCAAAAATCTGGACGACAATGGAGCTTTGCCCATGCGCTACCACGGCGCCTACACCGTATTTTTGCCCAATCAAGCTGAGACCGCAGTGGCGGAGCTTAAGAGATTGGCTGCTACCTATAACTCAGAGAACCTGACAGTAGATACCTTGAAAATTTTCTTTGATGGTGTAGTTGAAACGCGCACCGCGCATATGCTGCAAGACTATGACGACACACCCGGGAATAGGGGCGGAAGTTTGTTCGGCGTGGACACGCTGACCAAGCTGATTCTTCAGGTGGATCAAGCGGGCTTTAATCTGCACGTGCACGCCCTGGGCGATCAGTCATCTAGAACAGTGCTCGATGCCGTCGAAGCCGCACGTAAACAGCTGGGAAGGCCCCTAGATGTCACCGTAGCCATCACTCATCTACAGGTGATCGACGCCGCAGATTTTGCACGCTACGCCGAGCTGAATGTGATCGGCCAGTTTACTCCCGCATGGCATTACTATGATGAGCCAATTTACTCAGAGGCACTCGGAGACAGGGCCAAGCACCCCTATCCGGTTGCCGAACTGATTAAGGCCGGTGCCACCGTGAACTTCTCCAGTGATGTGTATTTTCCCAGCGAATGGCGCGATGATTCCGCCAGCCCCTTTACTGGCATTCAGATTGGACACACTAGGAAAGATAGAGAATCAGGGCCTGATGACCCTGCAAACGGCCCCGAATATGAGCAATTGAGCCGTGAAACCATGGTTAAGGGCTACACCATGGGCGGCACCATCCAGCTTGGGACTGACAGTGCGCTGGGCTCACTTACGTCAGGGAAAAAAGCAGATTTCATTATTCTAAACGAAGATCTATTTGCCATGGACGCTGCCCAGATCAGCAAGATTGTGCCCAAAGCTGTGGTGCTCAATGGCAAGCTGGTAAAGGGCGATTGGTCAGGGGCGCGGGGGGACAGTTGAGTTAACTCTTTGAGAAAATTACCGCGTTTGATAGATCAGTAAACTGTCCCTAGAGCCCGCGATGATCAATGGCCGTCACGGCGTATACCAGATAGGTGATGCATTAGCGCCCTCCACAAACGCCAGTGCCATCATCTTCATCACCAAACGCCACCGCGCCAAACTGGATAACGTCGCCAGCGTCAAAGCTCAGCCACCCCGCTTAAATAGGCGACCCATATAGGAAGCCAAAATGATTAATGCGATGAGCGCTGCGCCAGTCACCATTAAATCGGAGGACGTCGCTGGAATCTTAAAAATTTGATCGCCTGTCGATTCAATGGTCGCTAGTAGCGTGTCGTGGGTTTCGTTTTTTACGTCTTTCTCATTCATCGCCAGATACCTCTGGCTCTTTATCTTTATTGAAGACGCCTTTCACTTTGTTACTCGCTTGGGACGCACTGTTGGACACCTGACCAACCCTGTTGATGGTTAAATTTTCGCTCGCTTTCAGATCACTAATCATTGAATCTGTTAGATCGTTTGCTTGCTTGACTGCGGCTGCTACTCCAGAAACTGCATGCCCCGCTGCCGTCAACGCTGTTATCACCATGATCCCAATGCTCCTCTCACAATATGCCTTCTACGTTCTTTTAGATGCCATCCATGGATGAAGTACTCTTTGAAAAATCATCATAGAAGAGCGGCAGTTCTATTGATTGGCAGAATGCGCCAAGTACTAGACTGATGACGCCACGTTGACGAATCCGCTTCTGAGGCCAAGACAGGGAGGCCTCCGGTACCGCGGGCGGTCGCGCGACCAGACAATGTTTAACGGTTCTATGACGAATCGCAGTCGTTTTCGCTCAGCTCGACTTTAGACTTAGCAATAAACTCCAACAGGAAATGCACCTCAAAACGTCAATCTAACACCCGGTGTGCCGCTCGCAATAAGGCGTGAACGACTTGTTTGAACCATTAGCTGGCCACCACCGCCCTATCATAGGCCGCCTCAATGACCCGTGCCTCGCGCGCTTTGCTGGTACATAAGTAATGCGGATTGGGGTACACCCCTACCCGGCCCAAATCCAGTCTATCTGCGTCCCAACATACCCGAACGGTAATATCGGCCATGGTGTAGTCATCGCTATGGCCTCGACAGGCAAACTCTAGCAGCGCCAATGATTGGCGGGATAATCCCATGAACGTGTTGTTAATGGCGGCCGCTAGATCAGCCGCACGCTCGCCGTGCAACAGGTCTTCGTAGTCATCCTGCCGTTCTAGATCATGCAGAAAGGCGAACCACTGAATGACCTCAGTATCTACGTCATAGTGCTCCGCTAACAGTAGGCCGTTCTGGCAAACACGACGCCAATGAGCGAGCCCGTGTAGGCCATGCCAATCCAATTGAAAACGCTCCCAGGCAAAACGCATGAACTCAGGCGTAATGCAGGGCATTACCGGTATGGCCACTCTGTTATTCATGGCTCAATAGTCCGGCTGGGAGGGTGTTAGGAGTGCCGATGACCGACGTTGTCATTGCTGAATCATGGTCCACTGACTGGCCGCTACCGGCGATAGTAAAAAAGCTACCGAGGATGAAGCCCAAAAATAAGACATCCTCCAGCCACAAGTGGAGCCATGCGCGCCATGATGCTTGCTGTTTTTTAGTCACATATCTCTCCAATAGAGGTCATGGCTGCAGGAGCCCAGGCACCCCCTTGAGGGTTCATCGTCGTATCGGCCCGGCGGCAAACTCTTAAAGCTATTGCACCTTGGACATGCAGCAGGGCGATCACTTTCAACGTATTTCCCTGTGTTTCTGGATTCTTTCACTGGCAGCTTTCCTCATAGATCCCTTGGTAGTCAGGAAAGCCATACCTATTGTTTGATTCCATGCTTCGCTCTACCGTTTCACAGTAGCGTTTAAGTGATCTTGCTTCTTCGTCAATGAAAACACCGGTACTGATGCCAAGGGTAATGACGCCAAGAGTGACGATAAAAAGCACTAGGGCGTATTTCATAATGACCTTTGAGGTTGGTGGGCTTAACGCAATAAGACCACAGCAACAGTGCCGCAATGGGTGAGCATTCAGGCGACATTGAGATCAATTATGCTGAATTATGCTGGGAGGACGAGGCAGACCAGTAGCAGGCGGATTCACTATTCACCCAGTGACCTATTTGACCCGGACTGGGCACAAGAATACTCACGGCCCCCGTACTCACTCAGGGTTCAGGCCGGTCTCGACTAACGGGATGGGTGCCGCGCCAGCGCGTAAATCTACCCCTGGCTAGTGTTTGATATTTACCGGTAGGGAACATCCGGCAGGACGCATAAAATCTCATACAGCAGATTGGCTGCGACCAAGGATGTGTTGCCACTGGTGTCATAGGGGGGCGCAACCTCGACCAGGTCACCACCTACGACGTTAAGGCCTTTCGCGCCGCGAATAACTTCAAGCCCCTGCATAATGCTGAGGCCGCCAATCTCAGGCGTGCCCGTACCTGGCGCAAAGGCGGGATCAAGGCCATCAATATCAAAGGAGATATAGACAGGGGCATCGCCAATCTGCTCACGCACCTCGGCCATCAAGGGCGCGAGAGATTTGTACCAGCATTCCTCGGCTGTTACCACGCGAAACCCTTGCGAGCGCGGCCAGTCAAAATCATCCGCAGTATAGCCCGTACCCCGCAAGCCAATCTGGACAACCTTGCCAGCAATCAACAGGCCCTCTTCCACCGCCCGGCGGAAGGGTGTGCCATGGGCGATGGGTTCACCAAACATATGATCGTTAACGTCGGCGTGGGCATCCACATGGATCATCGCCACCGGGCCATACTTACTCTTGAGCGCCCGCAGGATAGGCAGGGCAATAGTGTGATCACCGCCCAGTGTTATAGGAATGCAGTCAGCGGTGACAACGCGCCGATAATAGTCCTCAATAATGGCAATCGACTTTTCCAGATTGAAGGTATTGACAGGCACATCGCCAAGATCGGCCACCTGCAGGCTGTCAAACGGCGCCGCGCCTGTTGCCATGTTGTAAGGCCGCAGCATGGCAGATTCCGCTCTTATCTGACGCGGCCCAAAACGGGCGCCAGCTCGGTTAGAGGTTCCAATATCAAAAGGCACCCCGATAAAACCGACGTCAATATCGGCAGGATCTTCTGCTGTCGGCAAACGCATCATCGTCGCAGGCCCGGCAAAGCGTGGCATGTCATTACCGCCAAGGGGCTGGTTCAGGCTATTGGTATTCATGTCAATCTCCCAACAAATTGCTAATATCCTGACCCATGTCAGGCAGGTGCTTGATGAAATTCATGTCAATGGCGTCATCACCAGCCAGAGCCGCAAGACAAGCGATAACCAATCCCGTGTCCGGGAAGGCCATCAGCCACTGCCCGCCATATCCTAGGTGGCCTATCCAGTGGCCATCGGTAAAGGTGAAATTGCGGTAACGGCAACCGACCGGGGTTGCTGTCCCCTTTGACGCCTCGGTCTTTGTCGTATCGAAAAATGTGCGGCTGCTGACCGAATGCCCTGCGCCGTGCATCCCGGCATTCCCAAGGAGCCGACCATATCTGGCCAGATCCCGCAGGCTCATATGTAAACCACCCCCAAGAAACGGCGTGCCACTTCGATCGGTCGACACCACTACCGGGTCTTCAACCCCCGCAGCTTCAATAATCTCAAGGGTCAGATCACGAAGACGGCACCCTGAAACTCGCTCACATATCCAGGCCGCCAAATCGGTATTCGCGGTCTTGTAACTATGGGTGTAGTCCGTATTCGGTGTGCCGTCACCGGGTATGGTTTGCAGAAAGGTCTGCAAATTGACATGGTCGTGATTTTTAAGGATACGCCAGCCATGCGCATCTTCAAGTTCACCAATCATGGCCTCACCGTCAGCGTAGTCTTCATGGTAGTCGTTAATGACCGCCATATCGAACAGCGCCTGTACCGTTGCATGGCGGTAGCCGCTGCCTATCTCGGGAATATAATCTCGGACCATCGCCTCCATATTCAGCAGGCCCTTCTCCACGAGCCTACCCGCAATGAGGAACACCAGGGTTTTCGAAATAGACTGAACAGAATGGATGTCATGCGCCCCGAAATCTGCGGCCCGTTGTTCAAACAACATGGCACGATCGGTTAACACGCACAGCCCGACAAAGGCCTCGTGGTTGCAGAATGCCCGCACCCGATCGAGACTACCAATCCGCTCATCGAATGCAGGAAACAGCTCGACACTCTTGGGTGCGCGAAGGGAGATTCCATACCGATGCAGCCTATGGAGATCCTTCAGTCCCTGACGCCGATTAGCGTTTTGATCCCATTCGCCTTTGCGGTCAGCACAGACCGATATGCCTGAGATATGCTCGTTCACAATGAGCCCTCAACAGCCCGCTTCCGACGCCAGATGGAGCCAAGGAACATCAGATAACAGGCAGACAGTGTGACCATCCCAAACCATAAAATAGGCCGGTAGCTGTCACCGTCTATCATAAAAGCGCCGGCAAACGGGCCTATGGCCAAAGCGATATGCATGGCTGTCCCATACAGCGGTATAAAACGGCCGTCGTGATCGGTGTCGTTAAAGATCACGACCTGATAAGCAATAATAAAGCTCCAGAAAAACTGGAAAATGGCATTGATGACAAGGAAGGCGCCCAGAGCGTCATCATAGTGATCAAGGCGAGTGAACAGAAACAGCATGAAAAGCTGTACCGCACCGGTAACGATCATGGGCCACGCCCGGCCATAACGAGTCCCCATCCAGGCGGCACCGAAGGAGCCGGCAAGAGAAATAATATAGCCCAGACTGAGGGTTGCACCGACTTCCGCAAGCGTCATGCCGGCTTCAAGGGCAATCCGCTCCAGATATCCCCACACTGCGCCTACGGTGAGAAAGTAAAACCCCGTGCCGCCAAAGGCGAGCAGCCCCGGCAGGCCATACCCTGAAAGGGATACCGGCTCACTGACGGTTTCGCTGGCTGGATTATCGGGGAATGCAAACCAAACAACCGCAAGGGTGATAGCGGTCCACGCCAACATATAATAATAAACGCCATCCAGTCGCAGGGCATCGGGCACTAGGGGCAGCAGATAAATTCCCACTGCACCAAAAATGACTTGACCACAGACCATCAGCGCGGTGTTGCGCGCCTGATGGCTGGTATCGCACAACCCTGCGAGAGCAACCGCATAAGCCGCGCCCGCTGCCAGTCCCGCCAGCAGACGAAGGCTGCCCAGCGGCATAAAGGCGGTGACCCCAAGGGAACATAGATTGGCGATGCTGAAGACCAGTAGCGCGGCCAGCACGGTTTTTCGCCAATCCACTTTGCGGAGCCAAAACAACCCCGACGTCGCTCCGAGTGCGACGCCAACCAGATCAGCGGAACCCAACAGGCCGACTTGACTGGCATCGAGGGGCAGAAAATCCACAATTGCACCAATGTAAATGGGTAATAAAAGGAGCATGGCCTCTGTGACGGTCGTCACAAGCACCATCGCAAGAATAGTGACATGGCCATCTATTGCCCGTGCCCGCGTGGTATTGCCCATATGCTCTTTCCCTTTGCCCATTCATCCACCGGATCTTGTCGGTTTTTTTTCACTCACTGTCTGCCTATGTGAGTGATCTCCCGCTGACTCATCGATCATGTCTGACGGAGCGCCCAAAGCCGTCCATGCCACACCCCAGGCTCCCTCCGTTACAGTGTCCTCAATACCGATACCACAAGCGCCATCTCCTGCTTCGATCCAATGCTAAATCGGATGACCGACGATAGGCGTGACTGGGGGATTTGCCGCGCGACAATCCCGGCGTCCGTCAGTGCTTGCCACGTTCGGTCGACGTCCTTGAACGCGACCATGGAGAAATTAGTTGCGCTCGCCCAGGTTTGGTCAACACAGGGCAAATCTTCAATGGATTGCACAAACGCATCGCGAATCGATTCGATAGCAGCCACCTGCTTTTTCATCAGCGCAATGCCCTGATGTGACAGCGATGCCAAAGCTATTTGCGCACAGGGGTCCGCCAGCGGATAGGGCGCTGAGACTTTACGCATGGTTGACATAATCGCCTCATTGGATAGCAGATAGCCCACATGTACTCCCGCCAATCCGAACGCCTTAGACATGGTCCGCACCACTACAAGATGTTCATGTGCCGCCAGTAGAGGCACCAAGCTCTTCTCCGGACAAAATTCTATGTAAGCCTCATCAACGACTACCAGCGCTTTTCCAGAAAAATGCTCAATAATCGTGACTAAGTCCTGCTGTGCAAAGGGCGCACCGGTAGGATTATTAGGGTGGCAGATAAAAATAAGCTTAGCGGCTTCACAGGCGCAAATGGCCGCTACATCTAGTTGAAAATCGGCCCTCAGCGGAACATCAATAACGCCGGCATTTTGGATATTGGCGCAGACCTCATACATACCATAGGTAGGGCTGCTCACTAAAATACTGTCTTCGCCTGCTTTACAGTAAGCGCGAATAAGAAGATCGATGGCTTCATCGGCGCCCCGCAAAGCCAAGACTTGAGCCGCTTGCAAACCCACGTAATCCGCATAGGCTGCTTGAACCAGATCAGGACCTTCATCGGGGTAACGGTGATACTGCGACGCGTCCAGAGTCGAAGACGCGCGTTGAAATGGCGATTCATTGGCGTTTAGCCAAACCTCGCCCTGACCACCAATACGTCGGGCCGACATATAGGGTTCAAGCGCAGCTATATGCGGACTAGAGAGGGTAGATTTGCTCATAAATTAATCCAGAAAAAGATGGCCAAGCAGCACAAATAAAGGAATGGCAAAAACAGTGCGGACTAAAAATATGGCGGCTAGCTGCCAAACACTGGTTTGCATTTTTGAGCGCAGCAACAGCGCGCCAATTTCAGACATATAGATAACTTGGGTTACCGATACGCCGGCAATAACGAAACGGGTAAATTCGCTTTCTATACCGCCCCCAAGAATGGCTGGCAGAATCATATCGGCAAAACCGACCACCATGGAAGGTGCCGCAGCCGCCGCCTCTGGAACCCCCAGTAACTCAAGATAATAACGAAAAGGCAGCGATATCCAGTTAAAGATGGGCGTGTATTCCGCCAACATCAGCGAGAGAGTACCAATGGCAATAACCGTGGGAATCAGTCCGAACCACAGGTCGAGTAGTTTGACCCCGCTTTCCTGAAGTTGCTGCTTCGGCGGGGCGGCATTGGCTGCCCGTTTTACCGCCAACCCTAACGCCCAGCGTCCCGTGGAATAACCTTCTGGCACCAGCTCAGATCGACTAGATTCACAGTGAAAATCATCGGCTATTCGGCTCAGAGGCGGTATCCGGCAGACCACAGTGGCCAGCACCACTGAGGCTATCGCTACCGATCCGTAGAACGGCAGGAACAGATGCTCAATACGTAGCAGGGTGGCAATCAGCAAACAAAACGCCACTGAAGCCAGCGAAAAGGAAGATACTATCGACAGCGCTTCACGCCGACTGTAATACCCGCGCTCATACTGCTCGGTCGTCACCACCACGCCCAACGGTGCGGCTCCTAGCCAGGATGCCATGGCATCAATGGCGCCTCGCCCGGGCAGTCGAAATAGCAGCCTAAACACTCGCGCTACCCATACCCCAACAAATTCCATAATGCCGAACTCTGTCATGAGGGGCAGCAAAAAAATCACCGCCAAAAACAGCGTCATGACGGTCGGAACCAGCTGATTCACCATGGTGGAACCGGTGCTTTGTCCCCATACAGCTTGCGGGCCAAGCTGAAAGAACACCATAAACGCTACCATTGCGCCAATGATGCGCAGCAGCATCCAATACCATTCAACATTGAACAGTTTGCCGAGTAATCCTTGCGTGTGAGGTTGAAAGGCACAATAAATGCTCAAGGTTGCCGAGCTCAAGGTAATAAACAGAATCAGTGCCGGCAAGATGGGCGCAAGGTGGGTTTTCAGCAACGCTGCGGCCACCGAAATAAGTAGAGTGCTCTCGCCGTCGATAGTGACGGGTATCAGAAACAGCAGCAGGCTTAGGATCGATGGAATGGCAAATTTGGCAACGCTACGCGCATTAATGGCCACCGGTTTGTCGTCAGCATCATTCATTGTCTGCTATAGCCTCGCGAATAGCATCGGCGGTATAGCTCGCCCTGAACGCAATCATATCTCGACCCAACTGAATGGTTTCGGCTAATGGACTGATCTTCACCCCATTAATCGAATCAAGGCCAGCGGCCACTCGTTCTGAATAACGAACGTGGTTGGGATCGGACACCATCATCATTGCTGTCACCCAAATATCGTCGTGGTAGCCGTCGTTTCCGGTCTCGTCCACTCCCAATACCTGCCGGGTATAGTCTTCGGTGGCTACCCAGCCCGGATCATAAAATTCGCCCACAAAATGGAATTGGGTACCGGAGCCAGCCCATTGTTGGTTCAGCATCGCCGCGGCCTTATTCATGCCCACCTGATTGCCACCGCTGTCACCAATAAAAACAACGTCCGTGAAACCCGATTGCTTCAGGCTGCTGCCGATATCAATCAGTAGCGCTTCGTAAGTCGCTTCGCTCAAGCTAATCGTGCCTGGAAATAGCATTGAACCTGTGGGCGGATAGATGTCCCCTTCCGGGACAAATTTGACAATGGGCGCGCAGAGTGCATTTGCCAGATTTTCGGCAATAGCCGGACAGAGCCCTTCAAGAATAAGATTGTGTTTACCGGTAGCCAAATAAGGACCGTTTTCCTCTATGCCACCTGTGGGGATGATCACGGTACGGGTACCAGACCTGATGAGGTCGCGCACCTCCATCCAAGTGAGCTCCTCTAACCAATAAGACTGCCCGGCCGCTATCGGTCTCTCGGCGCGCAGCATGGCCGCGACCTTGGGGGCTCGCGATGGATCAGCTTGCCCACCGTCCTCTGGCGCTTCGGCAGCCCATACCCCCGCAGAGATAACAAGGCTCGTTGTGAGCGATAGTGCTAAATTGAGTGCGTGCGTTGGCAAAAGAAACTCCCGGATGACCACCAGCGATTTCTCAGCATACTTGTTTTGCGATGTCTGTCGAGTCCTGCTGACTCAGTGGTTTACAGCGCCCGTCGCCGACGCCTCTTGAGCGCGGGATTGACCCTTACACCATGACCTGTGCCGAGTATCGGCATGGGGTAAATGCCATTGACAGCTATGGTGCAATGCCGCCTAATTAGTCTAGTAGTCCCTACTTGGATAGCCGTTCGTGTTGCATCGTCGCTCTTTTGTTGTGCTTGGCCTGACCGGCTTTGCCTTGCTGGCCGTTTCTGCGTTAGTCATTGTCTTGCGTAGTCCGACTTTAAACGCGGGCATTCCCCTACAGGCTTCAGGGTTCACTGAGAATGAATTGTTTGAGCGTGGGCGCTATCTGGTCACCGCAGGTAACTGCGCCAGCTGTCATACCAGCGTCAGCGGAGAGTTTATGGCCGGCGGGGTAGCCTTTAAGACAGAATTTGGCACCATTTACTCCACAAATATTACGCCGGACCCAGAAACGGGTATTGGTGGTTGGACTGATCGAGAGTTTCTCAACGCCCTGCGCTACGGGGTGCGCCCCAATGGCGAACATCTCTATCCCGCTTTCCCCTATACGTCCCTTGCTTTAGTGACAGACCAAGACATCCTCGCTATGTTCGCCTATATGCAGCGCGTGCCGGCCGTGAAGCAAACGCCACCGGACAATTCGCTGGGCTTTCCTTACAACCTGCGCTCTCTCATGGCCTTTTGGAAGTTTCTCTATTTTAAGCCAGAGGTCTATGAACCTGTTGCCGAACGGTCAGCCGAGTGGAATCGAGGTGCCTACTTGGTCGAAGGTCTTGCCCATTGCAGTGCCTGCCACACGCCTCGCAATCGATTGGGCGCAAAAAGCCAATCTCAACATATGGGTGGCGGTGAGTACTTAGATCGTATACCCGGCGGGGAATATCGCCACTGGTCCGCACCCAGTTTAACCTCCGCCGGTCACGGCTTGGATCTCTGGGAGCACGACGACCTCAGCCAATATCTGTTGACCGGCGAGAATCGTTTTCTGCAAACTTTTGGTCCCATGAATGACGTCATTTTGAATAGCACGCGCTATTTAAAAGAGGCAGACATTCGGGCCATGGCAACCTACTTAAAGGCGCTTCCCTCAGTGGATAAGGCGCCGAGTACGCCTCCCAGCGCTGAGCTCATGGGGCAAGGTCAAACCATTTATAATCTGCATTGTGGCACCTGTCACTTGCCGAGTGGCGAGGGTGATACAGACATGGGGCCGGCATTGAATTCTGCGAGCCTAGTCGTCCAGTCAGACAATCCTGCGTCAATGATCAACGCTATTCTCTATGGCCCACAATTGCCTGACCCTAGCGGAGAGTCGCGCTGGCTGGAGCCCATGAAGCCTTATCAATACCTGTTAACTAACGAGGAAGTCGCGGCAGTGGCCAGTTTTATCCGCAACTCTTGGAGCAATGACGCGGGTCAAGTGAGTCTTGCGCAGGTAGCGCAGCAGCGCTAACTCAGCGACTAACATTATTGGGTAAACTGTTATTTCAGTAGTATCAGGCGTAGAGTCAGCACGTAAATAAAAGGGTAACCGCGTGGGCAGGCAGACAGTCAACAAATCTCAGTTAGCAAAGCATTGCTCGGTCGGCGTGGCTTTGCTGTTGCTGGTCGGATGTGCGCGAGAAGCTAACCAGCCCCTGGACCTGCTAGAGGCGGATTCCGTGGCTCGTACCCGCTTATTAACTAGCGAGCAATATACCAACAGCATAAGCCAGATTTTCGGCGAAGATATTGGCAACAGCTTACTGACGCCCATGCCCCCCATGCAGCGCGTCGGCGGTCTACTCTCTTCTGGCGCGGCCTTCGCTGGCGTGACCTCGGACCAGATCTCTCAAATTCAGCAATCGGCGGCTAGCGTGGCCGAAAAAGTGGTGGACGAATTCCATCGAGACTATTTGATCCCCTGCCGCCCACAGCGTTCAACCGCATCGGACCCCTCCTGCGCAGAGCAGTTCTTAAAAGACACAGGGCGATTAGTCTATCGGCGGCCACTCACGGATATACAATTGGCAGAATTGGTCGCCATTGCCGACTACGCGACCCAGCAAACGGGGGACTTTTACGAAGGTCTTGCGCTGTCATTGGAAGCCATGCTGATAAGTCCGGCATTTATTTTTGTGGTCGATCGCGCAGAGCCGCACCCGGATAAGCCGGGCATCCAGCGTCTTGATAGCTATTCATTGGCATCCCGCCTGAGTTTTTTCCTGTGGAATGGTCCACCGGACGATGCGCTATTGCTGGCCGCCCAGACCCATGCGCTGCAAAGTCCCCAGGGCTTGGCAAAGGCAGTAGATCGCTTGCTGGCTAGCAGTCGGATTGAGGCCGGCATGCGGGCCTTTTTTGACGATATGCTAGGGTTCGATAATTTTAACAGTCTCGCCAAAGATCCAGCGGTTTATCCTATGATTACGGCGACTACGTTGGAAAATGCCCGGGAGCAAACGCTTCGAACCATTGTCGACCACTTACTGGTTCAGCAAGCCGATTACCGGGACTTGTTCACCACCCGTAAGACGTTTATGTCCCCCTCGCTCGCGGTAGCCTACGGCACGCCGAGTGCTAAGGGTTGGGTAGCGCACGAATTTCCGGAAGATAGCCCAAGGATTGGATTGCTGACTCACCTCAGTTTTTTAGCCGCTAACTCCCATTCGGTGAGAAGCTCACCCACCCTGCGCGGACAAGCGTTGCGTGAAGAATTCTTGTGCCAGGTGGTTCCGTCGCCGCCACCCAACGTCGACTTTTCTAGCCTGGAAGAAGACGAACATGCATTAACGGCGCGAGACCGTTTGGCGGCGCATAACAGCAACCCATCCTGCGCTGGCTGCCATCTGATCACCGATCCCATAGGGTTGGCGCTTGAGAACTTTGACGGTGCGGGCCTGTTTCGGGAGGCCGAAAATGGCGTCGAATTGGACATTAGTGGTGAGCTGGACGGCGTTACTTATCAGTCGATTGAGGGACTGGCCGTGGCCTTGCGTAATCATCCCAAGCTTTCAGCCTGTTTGGTAGGCCGGCTATATGCCTACAGCACAGGTGGCCCTCTATCATTAAAAGATGACCAAGCCACGTTGGCTTGGTTGGAAGATCGTTTTGTCGCCAATCAGTATCGATTGCCCGCTACGCTCAAGGCGTTAACCCTGAGCTCGGCTTTTTCGACCGTGAGATCAGCGTCATCTGACGAAGATACAGATTCGCTAAATAGAGGTGACTGGCGCATGGATGATGCGCCGGCACGGATTTCGGAAGAACAGCTTTCGCTGTCAACGCTGCAGCGCTTTGGAAGCCTCGAGAGTCAGTTATGAGAACATTTAATCGACGACGGTTTTTACGCGGCACCCTCAACGGGGGGATGGTTTCTGTTGGGCTGCCGTTACTGAACCTATTCCTGAGCGACAACGGTAGTGCCATGGCCAATGGACTGCCCATTCCACAGCGATTTGGCACCTGGTCATGGGGTCTAGGGATGAGTGAATCGATATTTGTGCCTAAGAATACCGGCGCCAATTTTGATTTGCCTGAAGAGATTGCCGCTTTAGCGCCGGTGCAGGAGCATATAAACCTCTATACCAATTTCCACGTATTTCGGGACGACGCGCCCAACCTCTGCCACCATTCCGGCTGGGTAGTGCTGCGATCGGGCACCGCACCCTATACCTCAGAAAACAGGCCGGGCGAGACCATCGATGTGTCCATTGCGCGCCAAATAGGTAACGCGACCCGCTTCAAAAGCCTTAGCGCAACCGCCACGGGTGACGTGCGGGATAGCTTTAGCTACGAAGGCGGCAATTCAGTAAACCAGCCAGAATGGTCACCCCTGCGTTTTTATAACCGCTTATTTGGCGACGACTTTCAACACCCAAATGCCAAAACGTTCGCGCCTGACCCCAGTGTTTTAGTGCGAAAAAGTGCGCTTTCTGCGGTGCGCGAAGATGCGCGTAAATTGGAAAAATCGCTGGGTGCCGAAGATCGCCAACGATTGGATCAATATTTCACCGGCCTGCGTGATCTTGAAAATCGGTTTGACCTGCAGCTAACCAAACCGGACCCACGAGAAGCCTGTGTGGTTGCGGCTGCTCCCTCGGACTTACCCGCCGGACTGGATGCCGATTTAGTCTCTAAGCGTCATCGCATGCTCACAGATTTAATGCTGATGGCAGTTGCTTGCGATCAAACCCGGGTATTTAACATGTTCTACGCGTCTGCATTTTCAGCAACGACCAGACCCGGTTATGACAAACCCCACCATACGGCTACCCACGAGGAAGCCGTCGACGATGCGCTGGGCTATCAACCCAATACCTCTTGGTATACCCGTCGCGCTATGGAAGAGTGGGCCTACTACGTAGGCGCCTTGGCGAACTGTAAAGAGGGCGATGGCACGCTGTTGGACAACGCCCTGATATACGCCAATACGGACCAATCCTTTGCCAAAGTTCATGGCATAGACGGCATTCCCATGTTTAGCGCTGGCAGCGCCGGCGGAAGGGTCAAAACCGGATTGCACATCGATGGCGGCGGTTCTCCGGGTTGCCGCCTAGGCTATACCGCACAAAAACTCATGGGCGTAGAGCTCGAATCTTGGGGTACCAAGAGCAACACCACATCGAGTGATATTGGTGAAATTCTTATTTAACGCCGGTTGCCGCAATGCAGCAGCTTTCACGCTGGTCTATTGGCTGCTCAGTCCGTCGCTGCTAGCTGCCCCAACGGGCAGCGCAGATTATAGCGTGCATGAAGGGTATCGCGACGTACCTATGCCGGAAGGGTTCTCGGTCGTCATAAACGAACTCGACGGGCCGGTTTTCGTAAACTCGGAGGGTAAAACCCTCTACCAATGGCCACAGAAAGAACATCGCAATGGTTATAGCGGCGAACCTCAAGGCAGTCCGCAGTGCGGTGACGAGGTCGTTAGGGTCACTGCAGGGTTAATGAGTCCCTACCCGCCCGGCATCCTGTTACCAGAGCTCGATACCCGGCCTAGCTGTACCGACTTGTGGCCGCCTGAGTTTGCTGATGAACAGGCTGAAGAAGTCGGCGAGTGGACGCTGATTGAGCGAGCTGATGGCAGACACCAATGGTCCTATGATGAGCAAGCGCTCTACACCTCCATAAGAGATGTTGAACCAGGCGATTCCATAGGCGGAAGAAAGCGCCGCTTTGGCAGCGGTTTTGGCAGGGATGACCCGGCTTACCGGATTCCGCTGGCACCGCCTCAGAACATTCCGCCAGGTTTTGCCATTCAGGCTACGACTATTGGCCGCATGCTAACGACCGACAAAAACGAAGCTCTCTACAGTTTTGATCAAGACACCGCATCTTCCACGGCATGTGAACAACACTGCCTGCACAAGTGGCAACCTATTTTTGCACCCGCCTTAGCTCGGTCACAGGGCGACTGGTCAATCCTTGAGCGATCGCCCGGAGTTCGTCAATGGGTGTTTCGCGGCAAGCCTCTCTATCGCTATTTACCGGAATCCAGATCTTGGTCGCAGCTAGGCAGTGATGAACAAGGCTGGCACAACGTATTCACTCAGCCCGCTCCAGCTTATCCACCCAGCTTTACACGCCAAGCGACCATCGTCGGAGAGGTGTTGGCCAATGCGCAGGGGCACACTATCTACCTCTATTTTTGTGCGGACGATTCTGAAGATCAACTCGCCTGCGACCATCCTTTGGATACCCAAGTCTATCGGTTAGCTATGTGCGGTGGTGGCGATCCTGACCGCTGTCTGCAGCACTGGCCCTATGTTCTGGCCTCGCCAGATGAACACAGCATCAATCGTACATGGACGGTCCTCAATATCGATCCAACCACCGGCCGACCGGTTCGGGAGCAGGATCTAGTCAGCACTGAGTACCTTCGCGTTTGGGCCTATCGCGATCGACCTGTGTATACCTATGGCATTGATAAAGTTCCCGGGGATGTTCATGGTGGCGGTATAGGTGAGTGGCGCGGACAACGCAACGGCTTGAGAGCCTTTTGGCTACGCAATGATTTTATGAGCGGCATTCTCAGATGAGCAGCAGCAACTATTTCCCCATCAAACCCCGTGGCGTTGTAGCGCTTTGCTTGGCGATGCTATTGACTGTCGCCGGACCTGTGAAGTCCGAAGAGGCGATGGCACTGACCAATGGCACCATCGGCTATGTGTTCACCGACCTATTTTGGTCGATTTACCAAACGCCAGGGGCCGAGGAGTGTCCCGACGGGTTTAATGACGGGCCACGAGAACAATTCACGGCGCTGTTTCCCCATCATGAATCATTAACGGTCGAACAGACCCAGCTTTGGCAAGAAGTTCAAACCTGGCATCCCAATACCGAACCCGACGGCTTTGCGTTCCACTCAGTAGAAGGTGATCTTTCTTGGGGCTTAAACCTTGATGGCAAGGTGAGTGATGAGGACTTTACCCACCCTGAGGGCACCGCTGGTATCGACAACCAAATCTATCGGGCGGTGGGGTGCATTATTGGCTTTCGTGGTCCCGATGGCGTTGAATATATTTTTCAGGACAAGGCGATATTTGACTCAATCTACAATCGCTTGATGATAGAAATCACCGGGATTGATGACCTAGAAAACGATACTCGCGTGACCGTAAACCTTTATCGCGGATCAGACCGCTTGTTAACTGATGCCACGGGTTCCACGGCGGTGGCTGGCGGCACTCAGCGAATTGACCGGCGCTGGGGTCAAAGCCTTGTGCGTCAGATGCAGGGCCGTATTGTGGACTCGGTGCTGACCACTGAACCCATTGAAGACCTGATAATCCCTTGGCAAAACCTAGGGGTGCCCTCCATTCAACTCATTCGTGATGCGCGCTTTCAGCTTGATCTTTCCACAACGAGTGCCCATGGTCTCCTGGCAGGCTTTGCTGATGTAGACACCTGGTACTACCAGCTGATTCGCAACGATTCCACACATCATCTCAGCAACGGCCAGATTTCTGGTATATCGCTGTATAAAGCGCTCAGGCTATTTGCAGACGCCTATCCCGATCCCGAATCCGGTGACAACACCGCCATATCGACAGCCTTAGACGTGAAGATGACACAGGTGTTTATTGTCGAGCCTGAGTAGATTCGGAGCGGTATGGCTGCCAGAGACATCAACATGGGTAGACACCTTATGCAAAAAATAAGAGCCATTTTCGCTTTTTTACTACTCAGCACAGCGGCTTTTTCCGCCGGCGCTGAACCGTTCTCAGTGGGTGGAGTCAAGGCCTCTGAGGGAACTCTGGTGTCGGGTTTCATAGACGTGCCAACGGGTAGTGATGCTGGCAGCCAAATTCCTATCACCGTGATTCATGGAGCCACTGACGGTCCCGTGCTCGCCCTGCTCGCGGGCGTACACGGCTACGAATACCCTCCGATTACAGCGCTGCAGTCGATAAAATCAGAAATTGATCCGACCCTGCTGCGCGGAACCGTCATTTTGGTGCATGTGGCAAACCTGCCCTCATTTCTTGGCCGCACGATTTATTACAGCCCTGTGGATGGAAAAAACCTCAATCGTATGTTCCCCGGAGATCCCGAGGGAACGCTTAGCCAGCGCATCGCGCACCTAATCACCACCGAGGTCATTGATCAGGCTGACTATCTCATTGACCTGCACAGTGGTGACGGTAATGAAGCGTTACGACCATACGTCTATATGCCCGTCACTGGTGACGCAGCGTTTGACCAGAAAATTAAAGGTCTGGCGGTTGCCTTTGGGCTCGATCACATCGTGATTGACACGGGTCCACAGCATGCCTCCGGCGCGTCGCTTTTCACCGACCAAACCGCGCTGGTGAGAGGAATACCTGCCATCACGACGGAGACCGGGCAATCCGGCTCCAACGACCCGCACTGGTCGGCGCTAGCGAAGTCCGGCGTATGGAACGTTCTGCGCCACTTACGCATGGTATCCGGTGACGAAGTGCCGAACCCAGGTATCACCTGGCTCACCGACTATCAGGTGGTGAAAAGTCCGGCGTCGGGCATGTTTAAGCCCGCCACCAAAGACGGCTATACGGTCACAAAAGGCGCGCTGCTCGGGGTATTGGTGGATTTCTTCGGCGACGAAATCACCAAAATACGCGCGCCCTTTTCTGGCATGGTCAACTACGTCATTAGCACGCCGCCGGTCAGCAAAGACGAACCTGTCGCAATGATTAGTAAAATTCAAGGACAGTGATCTGATCCGCTAGACTAAGAAGCGATACCGCACCCCGGTTAATGGCTCAGTCTGTTACTGCCTGATGATGATCGGCCAATGCCTAGGCTAATACCGAAAAATATGACGATGGAGACAACGAGACCAGGCCAAAGCGGATCATATTGAAACACCGGTGCAAGCTGGGCGACCGATGCAAGGTACCAGACGATCACAGTCACCAGCGCGAGGCTAATACTCCAGAACGCCGCGGCGGCATTGACCGTCTTCAGGGTGACCATGGCGATCGTGGGTACAAACAGCGCCGCTCCATTGATCGTAAATGCCAGCAGTAATATGTCTACGACGTCCTGCATTTGCCACGCCATCAGTCCGGAGGCCACGCCGACAAACCCAGCAAGATACATGCTGATTCTGAATAACTGCCTAGGCGCGACCTGCGGGTTCATGTACCGCTGGTAAATATCGCGACTGCCGTTTGCTGCCGCAGTAAGAATACAAATGTCAGCGGTCGACATGAGCGCGGCGAGAAGACCGATCAACAGGAGTCCTTTTAAGCCCACCGGGAAGAGTTCAATGATCAGCCGGGACAGAATATCCCCACCACTATCAACGTCGGGATAAAGGAGGCCGGCGGTCATTCCCAGCCACGTCGACCCTATGACCAGCGGTAGCAGAAATAATGCGGCCAACAGCGTACCGCGTTTCGCGACGACCCCGTCTCTTGCCGCGAACATTCTCGTATAGCCGTCCATTGCGACGAAGAAACTCAGCGGGATAGAAACACCCAGTGCAAGCATGGTTGGCAGGCCCCATCCCATCGGATCAAAGTGTCCCTGGGGCAAGTGGGTGGTGAACGCTTCCCAGGTTCCACCGTTAGCAATTGCCACGGGTATGCCGACCACTACGACGCCAACAAATAACAGGGTCATTTGCACCCAGTCCGTATACGTCACCGCGAGAAGGCCGCCGGTGGCGGTATAAACGACAATAATCGAGCTGGCGAGCAGAAGCGACGAAGAATAATCCCAATCAAGGAGTGTGCTGAGAACCGCGCCGGCTGCGGCCAGCTGGCCCGCCGAATAGGCAATATAAGCAATAATCGTTGTCACAGTTGCGACTATCCGGGTGCGACTGTCGTAGCGTGTTTCGATGAAATCGGGATAGGTCAGCAGTTGATGTTCATCACCTTTCTGTTTCACACGGGCCGCAAAAAAAGTGCCAAATAACAGGCAGCCAATCATCATGCTGAGGGTATACCAGCCGCCGGAAATCCCGAACTCGAAGACCTTGGTTGTTCCTCCGACGATCGCAGCGCCGCCCACCCATGACGCCAGCCACAGACAGGCGATCGAAAAACTGCCCAGCCTTCCGCCGGCGACAAAGTAGTCCTCAACGCTATTCTGTTGACGACTGGCATAAATTCCTATGGCGATCATCAAGACCAGGTAGGCAAAGATGATGCCGGTATCGATATAACCCAGCATAGGACTGAATTTACAGTGTTTTACTGGTCATTGCTTGCCCGTCGAAACAGCAAAGCGTAGCGATCAGTAGCGACTGTCAGTTCATTGATGGTTATTGTCGGCTCAGCTGGTGTGCCGGGCAGATCCATGGAAATAAGCCGGCCTCACCACTCCACTCGGACACCCACGTTAAAAGAACGTCCGGGTTCGGGTGCAGACTCTCTCAGTACAGAGGTGCTCAGGCGGATTTCTTCATCACGAATATTCCGCACCGCCGCCGACAAGGTAATTAGGGCGTCACTAACATCGAAGTGCCACTGACCTCCAATATCCCAACGCACCCAGCTGTCGGTGCCCTCCTCGTTATTACCCGGTCGGTCTTGTTTGTCAGCGCCAGTGAGGCGGGTGAAGTATCTCGCTGAGGCTTGCTCCCAGACTACTCCTAGGGCGCCGGATAGGGGCGGCATACGCGGTACATCACTGCCATCAGCCAGCTCACCCCGCGTTATATCCATCTCGACTTCGAGGCTGAGGAGCCCCGAGTGAGTCTCCAACACCTGCCAATGCGCATCGAGCTCCAAGCCCATAAACTCTGCAGAGCCCTGCTCGTAACGGCGTACGGGGGTTTCTCCGACTTCCACACCCGTACTAGCCAGATTTATGAAGTTGTCAAAGTCATTGTAGTACGCGCCAATCCGCAGCGATTGAGTTTCACCGTGTAGCAACAGGCCAATATCAACATTGACGCTCTCCTCGGGTTCAAGAGTGACATCGCCCACCTCAATGGCAGCAGTCGCCGCGTGCGTCACCCACGTCGACGGACCAGAGTTCCCGTCATTAGAGTACAGCTCCTCAACGCTGGGGGCCCGCTCAGATCGCGTCAGTGTTGCCGACACGTGCCAAGTCTTGGTGAACTCGTAGAGTGCACCGAAAGACGCTGAAAAGGTATTAAACTCCCGCGCAGGTGCCGTACTTCCCTGAGGTGTAAGCTCATCACGGTCAAAGCGCAAACCTCCCTCGAGCTGCCATGAGCCGCGGTGCCAATCTTCTACCAAGAACAAACCTAGGCGCGACGACTCGGTGGGCGAAACAAAGGCTTCTTCTCCTACCGCGCTAAATTCGGTTTCACTCACTTGAAGCCCTAGTACGCCGTGCAAATCACCCAAAGGGCTGTGAACCCCCTCTAATCGACCTTCAACCGAGTCGCTGCTGTAGACAGTGCCCACCTCCACGCCTTCAAACTCGGTGTGCTCGTAATCCGTCAGAGAGACGACGCCAGAAAACCTAGCAAATCCTGCCATGGGTTCATCGAGCTGCAGTCTAATATCGTAGCGGGTTTGGTCCATATCAAGGCGGATATCTTCCTCTGCCTCTGCCGCTTCCTCTGCCGCCTGCTCTTCCCCTTCCCCCGCGTGATCGTCGTGATCTTGGCCCTGGTGTCCATGACCGCCCTGAGGAAGCCCGTACTCATTGTTCTGCCGATTTACGGCGATCCCAAAGAAGCCACTATTGAAGTGAAATGCCGCACCGACAGTCCCTGCCGTTGCCCGGGTATCGGTATTGGGTAACCGGTGGCTGCCATCAGTGCCGGCGCCGGTGGGTACCTCAAGATCTTGGGTGTCCCTAAACAACGCATCCGCATGCACAGCAAAGGGTCCGAGGGCTGTATCAACACGAAACGTGCCCATGTTGCCGTCGGTCGCACCGCGGTAACGGTAATCAAGCCCCCAGCGCGTGTCATCCGGAAAGGTGGTGGGAATTCGGTTATCGAGCACGTTGACCACTCCACCAATTGCACCTCCGCCATACAGGAGTGTTGCTGGACCACGCAATACTTCAATGCTGTCAGCCAGCAAAGCTTCTACTGCGACAACGTGATCTGCACTTAAGGACGAGGCGTCAGTGCTACGGGTACCGTTCTGCAGCGTTGTTACACGGGGTCCAGAAAGTCCTCTTATGACCGGCTGACCCACACCCGGGCCAAAGCTCGCGTTGTGGACGCCGGGCAATCTTTCCAAGGTCTGACCAAGCGTCGCAGACGCCTCTCGGGCAAGCTCCTCGCCGGTAAGCACCGTGACAGGCAGACTAGTTTCTGTAGCGGTCTGATGGATGGGCAGGGTCACCAGGACATGCTCTAAGGGTGGCGGTTCGTCTATGGCAAAGGCACCACAGGTGACAATGGCAACACTACATGCCACAAAAAATTTACAGGCTGTCATGGTTCTCTCCGACAAGACTAACATTGGAAGGCCATAGGGATGACCTCGATTTATGCGATCTCAAGAGAGTTTAGGGGGATCTCGGTTACCAGCACCCGGCTTGGTGTCAGCGGTATAAGCCGGAATGCTGCCCAGTCGTTGGATCTGCTGGCGACCTAATACGGCAAAGCTGACCGGGGATTCATACAGTGGGGCATCGTACGCATGGAGACAGATCTCACAATGCTGCGTGTCTTCAATACCATGCCAATGGTCTGCAGCGATCACCTGAAGTGACAGCGTTGAAATCATTGCAGTCACCAATAGCCATCGCCCAAGGCGCTTTCGAGACTTGTCGATAACGGTTAATGATCTGCTGGTATTCACTGTTTTAGTCAGCTCTTCGTTTCTGGCGGCAACGCCGTCATTTTACAGTTAACAGTAGAGTGATGCGCGACATCAATCTATCACCACGCCTGATGGTTTTAAAGTGGCTAGCTGCGTCTTACCACGGGCCACCCGGCCTTGACAGGGCAGCGGTCGGCGGATCGACCGAGGCGGCTGTTGCGGGTTCGGCGCACCCTTGTACCCTTGCCCCCTTGCACCCCTACACCCTTACACCCTTACACCCTTACACCTTTACACCCTTGCAGCTTTGCAAAGTCGGACGCTTAAGCGGTGGCCCCTCGCAGCTGTGACGCCATCGGCAGCGCCGTTTTATACTTGACCTGCTTGAGCGCAAAGCTCGACTTTATGTTCGACACCCCGGCGATCTTCGCTAATTTGTCGACGATAAAGTGCTCCAGCGTCGATATATCTGGCACCAACACACGGATCAAATAGTCGCTGTCGCCGGTCATCAGATAACATTCCATCACTTCCGGTTGATCCTGCATCGCCGACTCAAAGTGTTCCAGCGATCGGTCAATCTGGCGCTCTAGCGCAACGTGAATAAAAACGCTAATGGGAAGGCCGACAGAAATCGGTTCGACCAGCGCCACATAGCGCTTTATCACACCCGCCGCCTCGAGCGCGCGCACCCGGCTGAGACAGGGTGAGGGCGTCAGGTCAATCCGTTGAGCGAGTTCGGCATTGGATATCTTGGCCGACTCCTGAAGTATGTGAATAATTTTTAGGTCTATGGCATCTAGGTCTATTTTCGGCATAATATGCTGCAATATTTGTTTTAAATGTACTTTAATGCTTAAAAATATCCCACAAAGGTATGTAAATAGCAACACCTGCTGCGCTGTCGTGATTACTATAGGCATTCTTTAGACGGTGATTTAGGTGACATGAGTATGTCTACAACAACCGATGTAACCGGCGTCGACGACGACCCAGCAGAGACCCGGGACTGGCTCGATTCGCTCACCGCAGTGATCGCCAATAGCGGCGTGGAGCGGGCCCAACACATTTTACGGAGTCTCGATCGCGCCGCGCAAAACCGTGGTATTGCCTCACTAGAGCAGCCCTATTCAGCCTACCGAAATTCGATTGCTATAGACCAGCAGGGCGCCTTTCCCGGCGATCTTGAGATGGAGCAGCGAGTGACCGCGATCATTCGCTGGAATGCGTTGGTCATGGTAATGCGCGCCAATCAAGCCTACGGAGGTCTAGGTGGGCACATCGCCAGCTATGCCTCAGCAGCAGAAATTTTTGAAGTCGGCTTCAACCATTTTTTTCGTGCCGACAGCGAGCAGGGCTTCGGAGATCTGGTGTATTTTCAGCCGCACTCGGCACCCGGCGTGTACGCGCGGGCGTTTCTTGAGGGTCGACTCAGCGAGGACACCATTGGCAACTACCGCCGCGAGCTCGGTGGCGATGGCCTGTGTTCCTACCCGCACCCCTGGCTGATGCCCGACTTTTGGCAATTCCCCACCGGTTCGATGGGGCTTGGCCCGATGAGCGCAATCTATCAGGCACGGTTCATGCGTTACCTAGAGGGGCGTGGTTTGGCCGATACCGCGCAGCGCCACGTCTGGGGTGTGTTTGGCGATGGCGAAATGGATGAACCGGAGTCACTGGGCGGTTTGACGCTGGCGGCGCGCGAGGGCCTCGACAACTTAACGTTTATCGTCAACTGCAACCTCCAGCGCCTCGATGGACCGGTGCGCGGTAATGGCCAGATCATTCAGGAGTTGGAAAGCCTGTTCATCGGCGCGGGTTGGAACGTCATCAAAGTGCTCTGGGGATCCGAGTGGGACGCGCTGTTCGCGCGCGATACCGACATGGTGCTGCTGCGCCGCTTTGCCGAGACGGTCGATGGCGAATATCAAGATTTGGGATCTAAGGACGGCGACTACAACCGCACAAAATTCTTTGATTCCGATCCGGTGACCCGAGAGTTGGTGAGCCACATGACCGACGCGGAGATCAACGCCCTCAAACGCGGCGGCCACGACATGCGTAAACTGTACGCCGCCTACGCCGCATCGAAGGGAAAAAATGGCAAGCCAACGGTGATCTTGGCGAAAACTAAAAAGGGATTTGGCATGGGCGGTGCGGGCGAGAGCCGGATGGCCTCTCATCAGGCAAAAACCCTCGACGCCGAGGGCCTTAAGGCCTTTCGCGATCGTTTTGATTTACCCTTGAGCGACGACGATTTGGCGCAGTTACATTTTTATAAGCCGCCGGAAGACAGCCCTGAAATGCGCTATTTACGCGAGCGGCGAGCGGCGCTTGGGGGCTATCTTCCCACTCGCACATCGCGTCCGCCGAGCCACAACAGGTTGTCTATTCCGCAGCCTGATCACTACGCCAAGTTTGCCCTCGCGGCGAACGGCAAAGCCATGTCGACGACTATGGCCGCGGTACGCATGCTGAGCGCGCTATTAAAAGACACCAATCTCGGACCCCGCATTGTGCCCATCGTCGCCGACGAAGCGCGCACCTTTGGCATGGATGGGCTGTTTCGGCAAATCGGCATTTACGCGCCCCAGGGGCAGCTCTATAAACCCGAAGATGCCCATTCAATGATGTATTACAAAGAGTCACGCAACGGTCAGTTACTCGAGGAAGGCATTAACGAAGCCGGTGCCATGTCGTCTTGGACGGCGGCTGCCACGGCGTATTCGGTTCACGGTCAGCCCATGCTGCCGTTTTATATCTACTACTCCATGTTTGGCTTTCAGCGCGTCGGCGATTTGATCTGGGCGGCGGCCGATCAGCGCGCCCGCGGATTTTTATTCGGCGCGACCGCGGGCCGCACCACGCTCTCGGGCGAGGGCTTGCAACACCAAGACGGCAGCAGCCAGTTAGTGGCGGCGACCGTGCCCAATTGCCGGGCGTACGATCCCGCCTACGCCTATGAGTTGGCGGTGATTATGGACTACGGTATGCGGCAGATGATTGAGCGCGAGGAAGACGTGTTTTATTACATTACGCTGATGAATGAAAACTATCCTCAGCCGAGCATGCCCGAGCGTCCAGCGGTTGCCGATGGTGGGGGAAGCGTCGGGGACTTAGAACGGGATATCATCAATGGGCTTTATCAACTCGGCGCGCGGGGTGATCAAGACGCCGAGGTGCGCGTTCGGTTGATTGGCTCTGGTACGCTGCTCAACGAAGTGATTGCCGCAGCAGATATTCTGGCGAATGACTTCGCCATTTCCAGCGACATTTTTAGCGCCACCAGTTACTCTCAACTCACCCGTGATGCGCGGGCGATCGAGCGTCAAAATCGCCTTACCGCCACCACCACCCCGGCCCTAAGTCATGTCCAGCAACAGCTGCCAGGCAACCTGCCCATCGTTGCGGTCAGCGACTATGTGCGAGCATTGCCGGAGATGATCGCAGCCTATGTTTCAGGGCGCTTTGTGGCACTGGGCACCGACGGATTTGGCCGCAGCGACCGGCGCGAAGCGCTGCGGGCCTTCTTTGAAGTCGACCGCAACAGCATTGCACTGGCGGCCATCGAGGCGCTGGTGCGGGATGGGCATATCGATATCGCAGTGCAGCGCAAAGCGCTCAAAAAATTCGCCGCAGCGCCCGATTCGCCGCCCCCATGGCAGGTGTAAACCCATCATAACAACGGCGTTCCGGCTTTCTTGCCGCCTGTTCCCTGATCAGGGTCCAAAAATACGCTAGAGCAGGTGGTGCTCGCCATGGCGGTATATTTAGCCTGGTGCTTTTTAATGCCGGTTTCGATGCTATCAGCTGTGCCGCTGTGTGCGGTGATTTTTGCTTTGGGTCGTGTTTTATTTTTTAGGGGTTACACGGCGGTAGCGGCATCTCGTGCTGTTGGATTCGCACTGACTTTTTACTCTTCGGCGCTTCTGTTTTTATGTTTAATTCTGCATGAGGCATGGCGGTTACTAGAGTGAGCTGGGACCATTAGCCGGCCATTATTGGCATCAAGAACTTGCCTGCGTAGCGCCTACCTTGCTGGGTATTGCCGACACAGTGGGCGCTATACGGGCAGGTATAGTGACCCAAAAATCTGGCTCACGACTTCGTGCCTGATTCTCACCATATTATCTGCCAATCTGGGAATTCTCAGTGAGACACTCTGTGACAAATAACAACTCATCGGAGGCATACTGGACACTGATTGAGACCCAATAAGTCAGTTTTTTATCAGATTGGCCAAACGCAATATTCCTTCGCGTATTTTAGCTTCGTTCATCTGTGAATAGCTCAGTCGAATATTACAACTATGCTCGGCGCCTGCAAAAAAAGATTCACCGGGCACGTAAGCTACACCGATTTCATTCATCGCTCTTGGCAGCATTGTGGTGGCATTCAAACCCGGGACAGTTAACCAAATGAAAAAGCCACCATCGGGTCGAGTGTTTTTGACGCTAGCGGGGAAAAACTCCTGAATCGCACTGAGCGCAGCATCTCTGCGGCCCTTATATACTTTACAAATATTTCCCATATGTGCGTCTAGATCATTGTCTCTGAGGTAGGTTGCTACCTGATACTGCGTCACAGTACTCGCTTGAAAATCACTGGCCTCTTTCAGTATGCGAAACCGATCCAAAATCTCGTAATCCGCGCAGGCCCAGCCAATTCTCACGCCAGGACATAGTGTTTTAGAAAATGACCCCAAATAAATAACGCGCCCATAGGTGTCGAAAGCTTTTATCGGCGGATACTTTTCTCCCTCAAAGCGAACTTCATAGTAAGGACTGTCCTCAATGATGAGGACATCGTGTTCTTCAGCTAGATCCACCATGCGCTGACGCCGATCCCCTGCAAGGGTAATCCCTGTGGGGTTCTGGAACTCTGGCACCGTGTAGATGAGCTTCGCCTGCGGGTTGGCTATCAGCGCCTTTTCCAGCGCATCCATACACATGCCGCCTTCATCCATAGCAACGGAGACATAGTTCGGTCGGAAAATATTGAATGAATTCAACGCGCCTAGATAGGTTGGCGATTCGACGATAATCGTATCGCCCTCATCCAGATAGGTTCGCGCAAGAAAATCAATGCCCTGCTGTGAGCCGCTGATCACTCGGATGTCTTCTGCGGTACAATTGACACCCATAGACGCCATTCTTTGACTGGCAATGAGTTCTCTAAGCGCAAGTACACCTTCTGCGCCATCATAGGCCATCATTGTGCGTCCCCACTCCTCGAATGCACGATCAGAGGCAGCGCGAAACGCCTCGAGTGGATAAACATCGGGGGCCGGCGCACCACCGGCAAAAGAGATCAGATCCGGATTGCGCGCGGCGATAAACATATCTCTGATGAAATCAGAACCGTAGCCCTGCATGGATCGAGAAAGCGAAATAGTCATTTGCTAGTCCTTAATAGGATTTAGGTAAGCCAAGTACATGCTCACCGATATAATTCAATGTTATCTGCTGGGTAAGTGGCGCCAGCCGGAACAACTGTGCTTCGCGCCACCAGCGCTCTTGATGGTATTCGCGCGCATAACCTGCTCCACCATAAGTTTGCATCGCGTGATAACACGCCTCTATGCAGGACTCCACGGCCACAAATTTAGCCATATTGGCAAAATCACCCGCAGCTTTATCAGTATTATCGATATCATTAAGGGTGGCCGCTTTTAACACCATCAGCCACGCAGACTCGACCTTTGCGTATGCAGCCGCCAGCGGATGCTGAACCGCTTGATGCATGCCTATCGGCACACCAAACACGTTCCGTTCACCGGCATATATAACGGCTCTCGACAGCGCGAGTCGCGCAGTACCCACTGCCCCCGCAGCAATGAGCACGCGTTCGGGGTTGAGCGTTCCCAGTAAATTATAAAATCCACGACCCTCATCGCCAAGCAAGCAGCTTTCATGTACGCGCAAGTCCTCTATAAAGACTTGATTAGACTTGTAATAATTGAATCCATGCTTGGGAATAGGGGTATGAGTGATACCGGCCTGAGGCAGATCTATTAGGAACAACGATATCCCGCTGGCTTTGCTTTTTCCTTCCTGGGGCTTTTCAGTGCGGGCAACTAACAATAATGCATCTGAATTTTCGATATTAGTAATAAACCACTTGCCACCGTTAATAACAAACTCATCACCTTCATGCCTGGCAAAGGTCGTTATATTGAGTGAGTTTGTACCTGCCTCAGGCTCGGATAAAGCGAACGCAGAAATCTTTTTACCCGTTGCCATATCGGGTAAATATCGGCGTTTTTGTTCTTCATTACCGTGATGCAAGACCGACAGGTTACCCAGCAAGCCAAACAGGTAACCCAGTGCTGGACCGCCGCCACCGCCACCACGACAAAGCGCTTCCATGGCGACAGACAGTTCAGTAAGACCAAGCCCCATTCCGCCATACGCTTCAGGTACCGGCAGACCGAAGAACCCCTGCTTTCCAATTTCAGCAATGAACTCAGAGGGGTACGTACCCGACTCATCCTTATCCCGCCAATATTCCGGGTCGAACCGCGCAGATATCTGTATCGCTGTATCAGCCATCATCTGCTGTTCCGGTGATAGATCGAAGTCCATTACGCCGCTCCTAAAACGCGTCTATACCGGTCAGCGAACGACCGATAGCCAGCTTCTGAATTTCGTTGGTGCCTTCAGTGACCATGAAGAGGCGAACCGAACGATACATATATTCGATTGGAAACTCGCTGGTAACGCCATTGCCGCCATGAATCTGCATCGCTTCCGCCACCACTTCACACGCCATCTCAGCACCAAACCATTTTGACATAGCGCTGTAAACATCCGACCGCTCATTATTATCTATCGCGCTCAAGGCACAAAAAGCCATCAGCTTGCCCGCCTGTATCTTGGTTGCCATTTCGCCGAGTTTTGCTGAAATCAACTGGTGGCCTGCAATAGGCTTACCAAATTGAACGCGATCTTTTGCGTAGGTTACAGAAGCTTCAAGCGCCGCCTCAGCAATCGCCAGCGCCATAAGACCGACAATCGGTCTTGAGCTAGCAAGCATGGTCAGCAAGGCCTTCATGGCTTTACCCGGCTCAACCATCAAATTGGAAGCTGGAACCCGTACATCCTCAAATGACACCTGTGCCGTCGACTGACTATTTAGGCCCATTTTCTTAATATCGTTGGTTTGGTAGCCGTGCTTTCGATCTACCAGAATCAGGCCCAACCCGCCTACTGGGTCGTCATTAAACCGGGCCAAAAGGAAAATAAAATCTGAGTAACCACCACTAGAGATCCATAATTTCTCTCCATTGATGACATATTCATCGCCCTCCAACCTCGCGCGACAGTTCACTGCTGTCACCTGTGAGCCAGCTCCGGGCTCAGACATACCAATACACCCTAACTTAGTACCCGCCAGAACCGGTGTAACGTAGTGCTCTTTCAGGTGCTCTGGCACCAGCGGTAGAAGCTTGCCTACTGTCATCTGAATCAAGCTGGTGATCGCTATGTCGGGGGATACCTTCGCCACTTCGAACTGCAACAACCCCATGGTTACTGCATCTAGGCCCATACCGCCTAACGTCTCCGAAACCACACCCGCGCCAACACCAAAGTCGACCAGACGCTGCTGTATTTCAAGCATTTTTTCTTTCGGAATCAGTTGGTCACGATACGCTTGTGCAACGGGCTTAAGCTCGTTTAGCGCATACTTTCCCAAGGAATCAACGATCATTTGTTGCTCTTGATTGAGCGAGAAATTCATAGCTACCTCATTAAAAATCGATGTACAAAAACACTATCCTGACCATCGTAGTGGCCTCTTTGAGCTACTCAAATATCAAATAGGGCACTTCGAGGGTTTGACGCATTCTCTAAGTGGGAACAAGCGCAGTAACATCAGATAAAAAAAATGGCGACACGCTGCTCACGTATCGCCATTAATTAAGCGGCAGAATTAAAAACTACCGAAGCGCCAAGTTGCCTGCACCATGACCAACGTCGGTGGCATGAGGTAGGCAATATCATATGCGCCAAGCGGCTGACCCGACATGTTGATCTTTTCATCCGAAAGGTTCTTACCAATTACCGATAGATCCCACTGGTTGTTTGCTGCTGCAATACCAATATTTGCGTCCACCTTGGTATAGCTATCCTGCATAAGATCTGGCTCAAGGGTTCCGTCGCTAAAGTAGTCATCGCTGTAGGACACCGTGATACCGCCGATCAGGTTGAGGTTACTACCCAGCGGCAAGACAACATTCGCAAACACCGAGCCTGATAAATCAGGCGCGAAAGGCAATTGCTGCCCAGCTGCGTCACAGCCCAATCCGTCCGCCGCAGCCGGTGTTGAACCGGAGCTGTTGCACGAAATACCTTGGAATTCGTCATACTCAGCGTCTAACCAAGCAATCGCACCCCCTAAAGTTAACCAGTCGCTTGGCATCCAACGGCCATCAATCTCCAGGCCCTGTGTTGTCGCCTCACCAGCATTGCCAATCTTTGTGACTACGCGAGTGCCATTAACCGTACTACTCTTGACCTGCAGGTCATCAAACTCGGTATAAAAAGCAACGGCATTAAACTCAGCTGCACCATCGGCGAAGCGGGTTTTAAACCCTAACTCGAAGCCGCTGGCCGTTTCGTCATCATAAACCACCTGGCCGTCAGGAATGCTGCTGCCTGTACCCGCACCACCAGACTTGGCACTGTCGCTGAATTTGGCATAAACCATGGTGTCTTCACCCATGTCATATTGCAGCACCAGCTCAGGCATGAAGTTATCTGCGCTGACATTGCCTCCCTGATCACTCGTGATGGTGCAGGCACCGCCGCCAAGATTCCCGTCTGACCAGTTAGCGCCAAGATCAAACGAAAATTGGCATCTACTGTTACGCTGCCAATCTTTGTCATCGTCAGAGTAACGCGCGCCGGCAATCACACGAAAACTGTCGGAGACGTGCCAGGTGCCTGAAGCAAAGACAGACCACAGCGTAGCATCCTGATTAAAAACATTGTTGCCACGCTCCTTCAAAGTCAACGTCTCAGAAAGTGGTACGACAATAAGATTGGGCTGATCAGACGTTAGCTCAGAGTCCTGATAATAAATGCCCGCAACATAATCAAACGCGCCTCCAGTCGGCGAAGCGATCCGTAATTCTAATGAAGTCTGTTGATATTCTTCATAACTCATCGCGTCCAAAGCTAAGCCCGGCAGACCCAGACCCGCAACGGCGACGCCATCTAGATCCGTCGCTAGGGTGTAGTCATAGTCGGAGTAACCGAACACGCCAGTTAAGGTATGCTCGCCCAGCGCGTAGTCGACGTTTAATGAAAAGTTACTCACTTGCTGCTTCGAGCCAGGCTTATCGAGACTGCTTATCGAAATATCTTTTAACTGCGGCAGATTTTCGCCAATGCCACTGTTCGCCCAGTTGAGCACGCCATCACCAGGCTCGACAAAGGCGGAAAAACGATTGACTGGCTCAGCCATTTGGCCCTCCAAGTCATAATCTGCATAATTGTATTTCGCCGTAATGCTTAATTTATCGGATGGCTCCCAGACCGCAGACGCCCTTGCGAGGGTAGATTCACTGCTGCCTTGATCGCCCAGTGTAGGATTATCGATGTAGCCATCGCCGGTATCTCTGCTTTGCAGCGATAGGCGCAGACCCAAGGTATCCGAGGGAGAACCACCAATGATCGCAGTGACCATCGAGCCGTCGTATTCTGATTCATAGGCGCCCGTTACACGCGCCTCAAACGCATCGCCTGGACGATTCGAAGCACTGTGTATACTGATAGCACCCGCGGTTGAGTTAAGACCAAACAAGACCGCCTGCGGTCCTCGCAAGATTTCCACACGATCCGCATCAAAGAAAGGGGTTCTCGTCTGGCGGCTGCGCGGCATATAAACACCGTCGACAAACATACTGACGGACTGTTCGAAACTGCGGTCTTCGCCCGATCCCATGCCACGCATTGTGATCAAGTTAGTGGTCACACCGTCGCCAATGGAGAAATTAGGCACGATAGTAGACAAGTCACCTAAGTCACCTATTCCCATGCTATCCAAAGTTTCACCAGAGAAGACTTCGATCGACACGGGGATATCCTGTGCACTCTCGACGCGCTTTGTTGCGGTAACGATGACCTCTTCCAACTGCGCCATAGCGGTGCCGGGAAGTGCAAAAACTATAGCTGCGGCAATTAAACTTTTAGGAAATTTAGTAGTCTCTTTCATTTTTCTTCCTCGAATAGACCCGAATTTTTATTTTTGCGCGGTTAACGCCTATGAAACGCTAAGCACTAACTCAGGCATAAGTTTAAAATTTGCATTAACTCAACCTTACATCTCCAATGTAAGAGGTACTAACACGCGCAACCATGTCAATTCGTGCATTTCAGGGGTGTCTGCAGCTAAGTTCATGCCCTTAATGATAAGACTAAATTTTTTCACGATGTAAATAGTCGCGCTGAATCGGGCGACAATTATCCGAATCCGACCCCCATCCGTCATTGCAAAAACAGTCAGGAGCGTGGAGATCCAAGCCCGTTATTGATTTCAGGTTCAACTTGATAGTGGGCGCAGTCTTGCGCTTACTGGTGGCGGTACAATTCGAAGAAGTTCTGGTAGCAGGGGCCAGCGGACCGATATGACCCTGGGTATTCCCACATCGATATTGGCCGTCATTGGCGATAATCTGGTGAATCAGGGAACCTTAGAAACTTCTGATAAATCAAAAGGCCTTGATGCTTTCCAATAATCGTGTGGGATTAATACGTTGCAGTGAATAGCAGGTAAACAGTGTCTCCTATTCGGATGTTGTAACACCCGCCGCGCGCAATAATTCAGTCGGTACCCCCATGCCTGTCAGGATGTTGGCGGCATGCAGCGACGGCGTTTCTTCCCAAGCGGGCTCAGCAACGGTCACACTAAAACGCGGCGCCGGCGCTGGCTGCCACTGGCCATCCACCTCAACATAGGCGTTGCGGGCTTTACCGTGTGGGTGTTCATGGGCCTCACCGTATGACAGTACCGGTGTAAAACAGGCATCACTGCCCTCCAGTAGGTCGCACCAATACTGCCGTGATTCACTGCCAAACAAAGTCTTCAGATGGTCTACCTGTAAGGCCCAGCAAGTGTTATCGAACTGCTTGGCACTAATAAACAGCGGATGTTCAGTCAGATTGAGCTTAGCTAACAACACCAGGTAAAAGCGCTCTTCTACCGGACACAGTGTGATGTAACCACCACCCAGACAGCCGTAGCTTCGATTCCATGGCGCAGCGCCATCCAGCCAGCTAGCCCCCCGATCGTCACTCAATTGCTCGGCGTGATAAAAACTTCGAGCAAAGGTAGCGAGATAGGCAATTCCGTCGACAATTGCCGCATCAATTACCTGCCCCCTGCCCTCGCGTAACGCGGGTATCAATGCGCTGCTAATGCCCCATGCCATCATAGCGGCACCCCCCGCACAGTCGCCCAGCAGTGTCGGCGGCGCCTGGGGTGGCATATCTGCATCACCGCTATGGTGTAGCACGCCAGTCAAAGCTATATAGTTGGGATCATGGCCCGGTACCTGTGCAAGTGGCCCCTCCTGACCCCATCCAGTCAGACGAGCAAATACCAGCGCGGGGTTTTTTTCCAAGCAAATAGCGGGCCCCAAACCAAGCCTTTCCATTACCCCAGGTCGGAAACCCTCGATCAGCACATCGGCTTTTTCTACCATACTGAGGAGTACTTGAATGCAAGCGGGATCTTTCATATCCAGCGCGACTATTTTTTTGCCACGCTTCATCGTGTCCCGCTTCGATACATGTAATGTCGACTCGCTGCTGGCCGCACTTCTACGTTCAACAAGGAATACCTCTGCCCCCATATCGGCCATCATCATGCCGCATAAGGGCACGGGCCCTATACCGGCCATTTCTATCACCCGAATTCCCGCCAGCGGTCCCATTTCCATTCTCCCAATCTACTGATTTACCTAGGTTAACAGTGTTGAGACCTGCGATTGTGTCGATCTCGGCAATCCTGCTATCAAAAAGATAGTCGTGCACATGAACCATCGTTTGCCCCATTGGATAATCGTTGGCCGCAAGCTGATTGCTATGGTGCTGTCCTACTGATGATATTGCAGGACGGGACTATTAATGACCAAGCATAAGGTGACACTCAAAGATCGGTTTACGCAACATGAGGGCCGAATTCACCTGCGTGGCAGTCAAGCGATGATCAGACTTTATATGGTGCAAAGACTACGCGATGAATCGGCGGGACTTAACACCGCAGGCTTCGTTTCTGGCTATCGTGGCTCTCCTATGACCGCCATTGACCAAGAGCTCTGGCGAGTTCAAGACTTGCTCAAAGCGCATCATATCCACTTTTGGCCAGGCACCAATGAAAGTCTGGCCATGACCGCTGTATGGGGCTCGCAACAAACTAACTATTATAATGACAGCAAATATGACGGGGTGTTTTCCATGTGGTATGGAAAAGGCCCGGGCCTGGACCAATCTATGGATACTGTGCGCCAGGGGAATTGGCACGGCGCATCGCAACACGGTGGCGTACTTGTTTGTGTGGGCGACGACCCTAACATGACGTCCACCATCAACAACTATTCGTCGGAATTACTGTTTCAAGACCTGTTGATGCCAATACTTTATCCCGCAGACATCCAAGAAGTTCTAGACATGGGCTTACAGGGTATTGCGCTCTCACGCTTTTGTGGCGCATGGGTAGGATATAAGCTCTTACCTGAAACCATCGAGACATCCGCTTCGGTAGATGCCGATATCAATCGCGTCAAAATAGTCACACCCGAGTTCGAATTTCCTGCCGAGGGCGTTAATGCTTTTCTGAAAGACTCGGTTTACATGCAGGAGGCTAGAATTCGAAACTATCGACTGCCTGCCGCAGTCGCTTTCGCACGTGCCAACAAAATAAATTATGTGAGTCATGAATCCGCTACGCCGCGGATCGGCATTGTCACCATGGGCAAGACTTGGCGCGATGTACGCCAAGCGCTGATCGACTTAGGCATCGACGAGCACCAGGCAGCGGATCTAGGCATTACTATTTTAAAAGTCGGCATGCCGTTTCCTGCAGACATAGAAACCTATCGAGAATTCGCAGCGGGCTTAGAAGAGGTTATCGTTTTAGAGGAAAAGCGTGACCAGCTCGAGCAGGGTATGCGCACTGCTTGCTATGACATGCCCTCGGAACAACGGCCTCGGATCGTTGGTCACCTCGACGAACAGGGCAACCGGCTAGTAGATAATGCTAAACCCATCACCACTGACGAAATTGCGATAGTGATCGCGCAGCGAATCGAACACTTTCACAGTAGCGAAGGGATTCAGGCAAGAATGAAACGGCTGAGTGGTATAGGTGAGCGCACGGCGAGCTTGCCCGCAATCAATATGCAGCGCTTACCGTACTTTTGCTCGGGCTGTCCCCACAACACGTCGACCAAAATTCCTGAAGGAAGTCGCGCGCTCGGCGGTGTCGGGTGTCATTACATGGTCACGTGGATGGATCGAGAGACCTATACGTTTTGCCAAATGGGTGGAGAAGGCGCTACCTGGATCGGTCAGCAGCCATTTGTAAAGACCGACCACATATTTCAAAATCTTGGCGATGGCACCTACTTCCACTCGGGCTCTATCGCGGTACGAGCCGCTGTCACTGCGGGTATTAATATTACCTATAAGATTTTATACAACGACGCAGTCGCAATGACTGGCGGTCAACCTCTAGACGGCACACTGACAGTCGATCAAGTGACCAGACAAGTTCGAGATGAAGGCGTGCAACGTATTGCTGTTGTCACAGATGAACCCGAAAAATACAACTCAGAAATAAACTTTGCCCGCGGCACCACTATTCACCATCGGCGAGAGCTGGACGAAGTTCAGCAGAAAATGCGCAAAATTGAAGGCGTTTCAGTCATAGTCTATGACCAAACCTGCGCGTCTGAAAAACGTCGACGCCGCAAGCGTGGCACATTCCCTGACCCCGCCAAACGCTATTTAATCAACGACAGAGTTTGTGAAGGCTGCGGGGACTGTGGGGTACAGTCAAACTGCACTTCTATCCAGCCGCTAGAAACCGACTTCGGACGCAAACGTAAAATTGATCAGTTCTCCTGCAATAAAGACTATTCTTGCGTGGAGGGGTTTTGTCCGAGTTTTGTCACCGTCAAAGGCGGCAAGCTGAGGCAGCGCATCGACATGCGCGACACCGATTTATCCCCCGACGTAGAGACGCTACCTAGCCCGACATTTGCCGAGCTACCCGAAACCGGCAGCTACACGCTTATGGTCACCGGTGTAGGTGGTACGGGAGTAGTCACCATCGGCGCGCTTCTGGGTATGGCCGCCCATATTGATGATCTCGGTGTATCTATCGTTGATCAACTGGGATTTGCTCAGAAAGGTGGCTCCGTTGTTACCCACGTACGTTTAGCCAGACAACAGGACCAGATACATGCTTCACGGGTGAACAATGGTGCAGCACAGGCATTACTGGCTTGCGATATGCTGGTCGCTGGCAACGAGAAAGTACTGGAATCTCTCAATCCCGCCATGACCCGCGCCATCATTAATCTTGAGCAAAATTTTACTGGAGAATTTACCCGCGACAAAGATCTCGCCTATCCGGCCGACAGTATTGTTACCCGACTAAAATCTCGTACACGTAAGGGAGAATCAAACTTCTTTAACGCCTCTAAGCTGGCGGTAAAACTACTGGGCGACTCGCTGGGCGCCAACCTCATGCTTATGGGTTTTGCCTGGCAACGCGGCATGATCCCGGTGCAAGAGTCATCACTGTTACAAGCGATCGAGCTCAATGGCGTGGCCATCGACTGGAACAAGACCGCCTTTGCATGGGGTCGCAGGCTGGCACATCAACCAGAACTTATCGATAAGTTTCTCGGGCTTGATCAAACCGTTCAGCCGCTTGTGTTTGTCCCCACAAAAACCAGTGACTGGGCAGAAAAATACAGTCAAGAACTGAGGCACTATCAAAATGATAATTACGCGGAGCGCTATTTGTCACTAATAGCACACGTGGTCGCAGTTGAAAAAGCCGTCATCTCGGCCGACCAGAACTTCTCTCTGACAGTCGCTAAAGCCGCCTACAAACTCATGGCATACAAAGATGAGTACGAAGTGGCCAGACTGTACAGCGCGCCCGAATTTATACAGAAACTACAGGCACAGTTTGAAGGCGACTACACACTGGCGTTTAATCTTGCGCCGCCAATCATTGCACCTAAGGACAAGGCAACCGGTTTGCCGACCAAGCGCCAGTTCGGCCCCTGGATGCTAAAAGTCTTTGCTGTCCTAGCAAAATTCAAGTTTCTGCGTGGCACAGCACTCGACCCTTTTGGCTATTTCGCCGAGCGTAAAATGGAACGCGCACTTATTGATACATATTTTGAAACAGTCGAGTTGTTGCTCCGAGATCTTAATTCCGATAACTATGATCTGGCGATTGAGATTGCAGCGTTACCAATGACCATTCGGGGCTTTGGCCACATCAAGCAGCAGAATGTCAAAGAGGCGCGGGAAAGGGCAGCCGCACTCATGATGCAATGGCCACAGATCAAGCGCGACATAGCGGCCTAATAGACACACATTTGCTAGGCCAATGGGGAGACGCAGCTGCATCTATTGTATCCCGGCGCTTTAGGGTGCTCGCGAGCTGCCTGTAAAAATGATCAAGGTTAACTTGCCGCGCAGGTCACAAAATGCCGACTAGGCATGAGCATTTATGCTCACGCCTCTTTTTGAGTGCACGTATCCAGATCATGGATAGTCTGCGGCTGGTTGAAAACTTTGACGGTAGGTAACTCACCCATATACTTCTCAACTTGCACCAAGCAGCTATGCGCACTGCATCCCTGCGCCAGTGAGGATGTCCCAATGTCTGGCGTTACCGCATTTGGATTGCCATGTACCTCCAGATCAATACCCGCGACTTGCTGCGGATCAAACCAAGCACCTGTTGGTAATTCTATAACTTGGGGACGAATCTGATCAGACAACTCGACGCCAGCGAGACAAGCACCGCGATCGTTGAATACCCGAACGATATCGCCATCAACAATCCCTCTAGCCAACGCGTCTGCCGCATTTAAGCGTGCGCGCTCTCGCCCCTTAATTTTACGTTTACGACTCAGCGCCGCATGATCAAACTGGCTGTGTAGCTGTGTTCTTGGCTGATTAGAAATCAAATGCAAAGGAAAACTCTCAGCGCGCTCACTACCCAACCACTCCGCTCGCGGATACCATCGCGGATATCCACCGCAGTCTTCATAATCAAAGCTGGCTATTACATCTGAGTAGATCTCAATTTTTCCCGACGGCGTCTGTAATGGATACAACGTGGGGTCTCTCCGAAAACGCTCAAGCGTGTATTCCGCATCGGGCAACTGGCTTTCAACTGAAAACTGTTCCCCCTGCCAGAAGGTCTCGAAGTCTGGCAAATCAATGCCCTGCGTCGCTGCATTTGTACGTGTCTCGCAATAGATTTTTTCCACCCACTGCATTTCACTGCGACTTTCAGTAAACGCCTGTGCAAATCCCAATCGGGCCGACAGACCCGAGAAAATATCAAAGTCACTGCGGGCTTGTTTAAATGGGGGAACGACCTGTCGCATGGGGGACAAGTACACATCATAGCTACTGCCGCCGATATCGTTGCGCTCGAGCATGGTAGTACAGGGAAATACAATATCTGCATGTCGCGCCGACGCAGTCCAAAAAGCCTCATTGACGATAATAGTGTCGGGCTTGCTCCATGCTCTTCGTAACGCATGTAAATCCTGATGATGATGAAAAGGGTTGCCCCCTGCCCAGTAAATTAGCTTGATATCGGGATAAATTAGGGTCTGCCCATTGTAACGAAACGTTTTGCCCGCTTGGTTCAACATATCTGCATGCCGAGCTACAGGGATGAAGGCATTGCTCGGCGCAGAGCGCTCACCAATTTCTAAACCGAGCGAACCCATTTTGTAGTTTGGTATGCGTCTGCCGCCAAAACCCATGTTGTGAATGCAACCATACCCGTAGCCAATACCTGCGCCGGGTACGCCCATATGGCCCAGCATGGCGCCCAGCGTGGTGATCATCCAATATGGCTGCTCACCAAATACCTGACGCTGGAGTGACCAGCTAATGCCAAGGACACTGCGTTCTCGCCCCAGTCGCTGCGCCAGCTCCCGTATATCAGTCGCCGGAATCTCACTCAGCGATGATGCCCAGTCTGCGTCCTTAGGCTGGCCGTCGTCTGTACCTAGGAGATAGGGTAGGAACTTGTCAAAACCCACAGTGTATTTGTCTAGAAAGTCTTGATCATGCAGATTTTCGCCAACCAATGTGTGCGCAATCCCCAGCATAATTGCAACATCGGAGCCCGGACGACATGGCCACCAGTGCGCATCCAGCTCTCCGAGTACGTCATCACGCACGGGGCTAACATTGACAATATGAACGCCGGCTTTTTTAAGTAGGCGCAGCTGTTCCCGCGCGGAATGGCTTCCTATACCCCCTGCATTTACCTGCGCGTTTTTAATGGCTGCGCCGCCAAAAAGCACCATAGTTTTAGAATGACATGCGATTTCCGAGGGCGTGGGTGCCTCCCGTACGAGCTTTAGAAATGGCATACCCACAATATGCGCCATGATGACTTCAGCGGCTGCACTCGAGTAGGTATTAACCGAATCGACGTAACCACCGGCCAGCTTAAGGAAGCGATGTATCTGACTCTGCGCATGATGAAACCGCCCAGCGCTCGCCCACCCATAGGAGCTGCCGTAGATTGCGTCAGCGCCATAGTCGGTGTAAGTGTTTCGCAACGCATCTGCGGCAAGATCTAGCGCTGTCTCCCAGGAGACAGGAACGAACGGTTCTGATCCGCGACCTGCACCATCACTATCCCGACCCTTATCCAGATAGCCAGCGCGCACCATGGGACAGGGTACTCGAGCGCCGTCATCCAGCGCATCAAGCAGCGACTGCCCAATAGGCGACACCTCCTTATCTACTGCATAGGATTCAACAGATAATAGCTTTTCGCCGTCCGTTTCTACTCTATAGTTACCCCAGTGACTGCATGTAGGGACATGACGCTTGGTTCCTACCTTTTGATCTGTCATTACACCGCCTAATCGATTTCGGTATTCTCAAGATTGCGACACCCCTGTATTGGCTATTGCTAGAGCGTATTGCGGAAGATCTTGCCATCTTTCATGATGAACGGCATGGTTTTGATCTCTGCTGTGCCAGCGTCCCACCAGAGTGGGTCGGCGCCAACTAAGCTAATATCCTCTAATGGATTACCATCAATTAACAAAATATCTGCTAACGCGCCCACTTCAATTACACCCAATTTTCCATAGGGATTACGCCGTCCTGACAAGGCAACAAGTTCAGCAGACACCGATGTGGCGCGCCGCAACGTCTCGAAGTTACCAAACAACTCCGCCACGTAATGCAGCTCGAAGCGGCGCTGACGAATATGGTTCGCCGGCGGGCCAAATGCATCAACGGCAAATGGCACTTTAGGCTTATACTTTTTAATCAGTGGAATCAGAGGGTCCATCAACAGCTGAGCGACTCTTATTTTCTCTAGATTCGCAGGCCCCAGACCGGGAAACTCAAGTAGACGTGGTGACAAAGCATTGAACTGGGGGGCCAGGAATGCCCCCTTTTCGACAATTTTTTTAACCGAGCCTTCCCGAATCATCAAGCCGTGATCCACACACATAACACCAGATTCAAGCGCGCGATCAATCGCAGGGTCGTTTAATAAATGTGCCGACACATAGGTATCCCAGTCTTTCGCTGCCGCCACCGCCGCCATTTGCTCTTCAGGCTGATACTGCAGCGAGTCAATCGGATCAAAATCTGATCCTGCGCCCCCACTGCCCATCATCTTTATCTGAGTTGCGCCTTGACGCAGGTTTTCCCGCACCGCGCGATACACCTCCGTCTTACCGTCTGCAACAACCCCCATACCAAGTCGGTGACCCGCATCGATGTGCCCTGTACTAGGATGAGATTCTGCCGGTGTGCGAAAATCACCATGACCAGATGTCTGAGAAAGAAAAGCACCTGACGGATAAATACGTGGCCCAGGAATTAGTCCTTCATCAATGGTCTTCTTCAGTGCAAAGGTGTTACCACCCATATCGCGAACGGTTGTAAAGCCATCTGACAAAAAGTCCCGAGCTATCACCGTGGTACGTATCGCATTTTCCTCGGGGGTTACGTAACCATGAATATCCTTTAAAGATGTAGTAATCGCCAGATGGCTGTGCGCGTCAATCATTCCGGGCATCAGAGTACGACCTTCTCCCTCCACGATGTGGGCCCCCTCGGGCGCAATAATTTTGTTGTCACTCACCTGCGCTATCGTATTTCCGGTGACTAACACATAGGCGTTGCCGCGCAGTTGTTCGTGTACGCCGTCGAAGACATTAACATTGCGAAAGAGCACCGACTGATCGGCCGCCCAAAGCGAAGCCGTTTGTGTAAATAGCACAAGAAGAATAATGGGACGGAGTACTTGAAGCATAAACATAGCGGCACTTCCCTAATCTAAAACTGTCTATTGTAGTGTGGTCTAGCCCCGTTGAAAGCGACTTGTTATTCCGGGAAAATGATGGGTCGATGTTAAAAAAATTATGCGCCGCTATTTAAGCGATATCAATAAAGACCTGAAGCCTCGGCAAAAAAATCTTGTACGCGCGTAACGTTCAACCGTCAATTTTTTGGCAGGACAACAGCCAAACTTGAGCATACCTAATATCGACGGTACCGCTGACTATACAGCCAGCGCCAAACGGCTCGTCGTATTCAGGACTATCGACGACTTAAGCCGCTGAGTAGCAGTGTCTTCGCACTCTGGATCAGATGCCCACCCGTCAGTTGATTGCTTCGTCGAAACCACTCCAGCAACATACCATCGGTAAACGCGACCAGAACGGCCGCCTGTTCTCTCGGAAATAGATCCTGAACAAAAACACCTTCTTCACGACCCTGACAAACAACGCGCTCCATTTCCGCATGAAATACGTCATAAAGCTGCGCAAGAGAACTTTCAACCTCTTTATCATCGATACTACTTTCCATGGACATCAGAATGGGTAGCAATAACAATTCATTATTTAGCGCCCCAACTTCTGCCGCCCAATCAATGAACAATTCCAATTGCGCAGAGGCGTTGAGCCGAGATTCTTGCATGCGCGTAAAAGCGGCCTGATGCAACGCGGAGGACTCTGCAATCAATGACAAGAGTAGCGCAGACTTTCCCTTAAAATAGAAATAGATCGCACCTTTGGTTAAACCCGCCTCACGAGCAATATTGTCGATACTGGTTGCTCGATAACCCCTAGAGACAAACAACTTCAGCGCAGAAGCCAATACCAACTCGGTGCTTTGCGCTCGTCGTTCCTGATTACTGCGCCCGCTGGTAGATGGCATCAAGGGTCAGACACCTTTGTGTGGATTTTCGCGAAAGTCGCTTGGGCATTGACCTGTCCAACGCCGAAAACTGCGCGCAAAATTACTGCAGTCAGAAAAACCCAACATATAAGCAATTTCATTCACCGACAGGTCTGATCTCACAATGTATTCCTCTGCGAGCTCGCGGCGAGTATCTGCCAGCAGCTGCTGATAACTGGTGCCAATGGCTTTCAACTGATTGGCAAAATCTTGTCTACTCATCGACAGTGCAGCAACTAAAGAATTCTGTGAAAAATCACCACGGGGGAGTAAGTCAAATAATGCCATACGGGCTGCATTGGCCAAATCCACCTCGGTGGTAATAGTCTTTAAATAATCATAGACCAACTTTTCACTGTGTCGCGCCAGCTGCGCATTACCGCCGGGCAACAACTGGTCGAGATCCTCGGTCACAAAATGCAGTGTGGTCTCGGGGGCGTCATACTCTATCTCACAGCGAAAGTACTCATCGAAAGCAGCGGTATAGCCCTGAGGGGCCGCAAAAGAAAATGTCACTTTGCGAGGAGAAAACGCCGGTGAAACAACGGCCCGAATCATCTTGAGCATCGTTGCAGCCCATGCTGAGTCGTGTAAGAGAACCTCAAACGGGCTAACCCCAAATTCGGCAGATATAACTTGCCTGTAGATTAATTCACCCTCGTCATTGAACTCAACCCGCTCTCCTGTCGTCAGGTAAGCGTAGTAACGTTGTAGTCGCTGCCCAAAATCGCGGAGGGTCATAGAAGACGTTAGCATGACGCCAAAGGCATGATAGTTAATTGGATTGATACTTTTAGCAAAATTGAGGCCGAACAAGGCATCAACGCCGTGTGGAACATAGTTATTCAGCGCCCGGTGCAATTGACGCATGCAAATACGTGTGTCGAATGAAGGCACCGCATCCACATCGATGCCCACCTTGGCAAGTGCTGCAGTTCCGTCAATGCCATACAAATCCAGCGTTTTAGCAACGCCCAACGCGCTACCAATGTAACTTGATAGCGCTGGATTCTCAGCCGATTCGCTCATCCAAGCAGGGTCCGTATCATTAACAACGTAAGGACATTATGCGCTTTGCATGAAAAATGGAAAGGGGCTGTCGTTACCTCAGTTTACTAGCCGGCTAATTCAATTACAGCGTTGGCGGTAACCGTTTGACCCCGCTCACTATCAACCCACATGGCCAAACTTACTGTACAAGTATTGTTATCAAGCGACTCAACTACGCCCCTAAATCGTACGGTGTCACCCACCGCATTGAATATCAGCATACGCAACGGGCCGATTTTGCGTATGCGCGCTTTGGGACCCGCCCAGTCACGCATCAAGCGCTCGAACATACCCATCAAGAAGTAGGTATTGGCAAAAGCATCCGGCGCTCCCGTTGTCTGGGCCACGCCGACATCATGGTGCATGAGAGAAAAATCTCGATTTGCTCCCGCCTCCATAACTAGTCGCTGCAACGTGATAGGAATTTCAATCGAGGGAAGCTCATCGCCTATCACGACGTCTGCAATACTAAGACTGTGCGCTGCGCTCATTAATCACTCGCCACTTTGGTCGCCACAAAGCGAAAAATATCTAGATAGGATATTGCGACCACTTCACCCGTTTGCTTGGTGAAGGTATCCTCTTGGCGCAGGAATGCACCCTCGCCTACCTTTAACTGCTTAGGCTTAATATCTACCAACTTGCTGGTACAGGTCACTACATCGCCAGGATATAAGGGTTCAAAAAACTCCACCTCTATACTCGTAGCAAAGCTTTTGTCGCAAGGCGCCGGCACGTCAAAAATAACGGGGATTTGTATTTGGGTTGGTACGTCGTCGATAGATGCAGGTTTATCACCTGGCCGCCAGTAGGCGGCTATACCATAGGTAAATACCATGGATGCCGGGGCAACGATGTCATTATAGCCCGCCGCCAAGGCCGCGTTGACGTCAGTGTGGATGTCAGCCGCAAACTCCTTAGGCTCTAGCCAACGACGAATGGAGCCTTGCTCCACAGGATCTGGCCCTGTTACTTGACCCACCTGCTTGCCCAATAATGACGCCGTTTCGTCCCAACTACCCCACAGACCCCAGCTGGTTTCAGACACCCCTTTTCACCGGCCTAAAATAGGGCAAGGTAATATCATCAGTCACATCCCGAAACACCACTTCCACCGCCATGCCAATATGAACATCCTCAGGCTCGCACTCCACCAGGTTGGTATGCATACGAATACCCTCTGGCAAGTCGATCCAAGCAAGAATAATTGGCAGATCATCTACAAACGCTTCCTCAACACCTTCATAGGTTACTGAGTAGGTATAAACCTCAGCCTTGCCACTGGCTTCTATCCAATCCAATTCCTGACTCCAGCACTTGGGGCAATCTCTGCGTGGATAAAAAATATTGCTATCGCAACTGTTGCAATGCTGGATCAACAGTTTGTGCTGTTTTGTACCATCCCAATAACCTTTGCTATACGGCTGAATTTCCGGCAACGGTTTGTTGTATTCGCTCATCGGACCTGCCTCCCAAAAACCGTAGTACAGGTATTCATAACTGAGCCACCGGATGTCGTGAGGATTGCGTGCTGACAGTTATCAATCTGTCGCTCACCTGCTTCACCGCGCAACTGCCGTACGGTATCGATATAAAACGCCATGCTGACACCGCTACCCGTATGGCCTCGACCCGTAGCATCACCCATTGTGGTACACGGTAAATCTCCACCCGGCCCACACCGACCAGACGCCCAAAGTTTGGCGCCCTCGCCCTCTTCACAAACGCCGTACCCCTCCAGTGCACTGGCCTGGGTATAAGGATAGGCGCCGTAGATCTGACGCAAGTCCATATCATGAATACTTAAACCGGCCTGCGCTAATGCATCCTGACTGGACTCACGATAGGCCTTACGATGAAATATATCTTTGCGCATAAAGGGTGTTGCACTCATAAAGCGCGTGCCGTGGCCGAGCTTGTAAACTGCCTTGTCGCTCATCTCCCGCGCAATTTCATGAGAAGTCACCACCATGGCACCACCGCCATCAGCGAGCAGATTGCACTCCTTAGCTAACAAAGGCGTACTGATTACACGCGAGTTGAGTACATCTTCGAGGGTAATAGGTTTTCCGTAGAAAATAGACATTGGATCAAGCGCGCCCCAACCACGCAACGCAACAGTAATCGCCGCCATTTCCGCCTGCGTTGCGCCCGTCTCATACATATAACGCTGTGTTATCAGTCCCATTGATCCATTAAAGGTTACGCCGTAGGGATACTCAAACTGCTTATCTAGTGGGGCGGTAGCAAAAAAATTGATCAGGTCTTGTGCCGGTATATCGGATTGCACTGTCGTATGAGGCACTAAAACAAAATCTGCCTGTCCACTTTCAATATGCTGTTCCGCCAGCCGAAGGCAGTTTGTCGTAGACGCACCGCCCGCATTGCAGATGGCAATGTCTCTGCAGCCTTCAAGCCCCATGACTTCTGGTATTTTGCCCAAGGACATATCGTTTTGCATGGCAGGTTGTGCCATCGGATTGTTTGATATCACCGCGCCAATTCGATTTTTATCGACGCCAGCATCATGGATAGCCTCCATGCAAACATCCAGTAGAATATCCCAACGTGTGCGCTCAGGATCGCGGAGTGTGGGTACTTCTCCAACGCCAATAATCGCTAATCCTCGTTTGCTCATATCTGGCCCTTACTGATTTATGCTTGAACCCAACGCTGCCTTGCAGCTGCAATCAACTAGATGACCTGTCTGCGGGTATTAATCGTCGTCGCTATACTCCGGACGGTGAAATAGATCCAGGTTGTCATCGATGCTTACTGCCAATGGACGCCGCAACGCGATCGTGTCCGGATCTGTAGGAATCATAAATTCCCAAAGTGTGTCGGGTATGGTCGTGCCCACAGTTCTTCGCCGATTAGCGTCCCATTCACCATCAAGACCAGTGTTCATAATTGAAGTGAGGTCCTCATCACTGATGCCCAAGACCGCCGTGAGCTTGCCAAAGGAATCTTGGATAAAGTTCAAGCGTGCGTCCCACACAGAACTAGAACGGACATTGTCCTGCAGCAATAGGTCAGAAGCGGCGCGCTCTTTACTATCAAACCACGCCAAGACTGCGGGAGCTCTGCGCTTAACCGCTTCACGCATATCTTCGTGATCAGCCTGATCCGCAGCTTTTAGCCAACCCTCCAGTCCAATCCGATGAAAGTAGAGTTCTTTGCCAAGATGCTTCACTAGGCCTTTTGTCTCAGCGCTAGAGCTCTCCTTAAACGTATTCAAGAGACTCCAAATAGCCACTTCAGCTAAGAAAGTCGAGACCAAAAAGTCACCCCAATTCTCCGGTGGTAACGACAGCATCTGCATGTCATGTAACTGCGTTCGGTCGCGGCCGAACTCCAATTGATGTTCGGGTAGGTCAAGCTCGTCTTCCAGATAGCGGAAAATCGCTCGAGTATGCCCCAAAGTATCCTGAGCCATTCCCGCAAATGCACTACAGTCCGTCAAACTTCGGCCGTTCAGCATCACCTTGATATACCAGTGTCCCAGTACCCAATCGGTGTCGGCAATACACAGCATATCCGCCACAAATTCTTTCTTCGCCTGTTCGCTCATCGTCATTGGAATAACCTCATCTTCAAATCTTGTCTTGTTCTTTTATTTGTCACCGGGCAGTTTGCCTTCCCACTTCATCCATCCAAACGTGCTATGGCATGCCTGACAAATCATCGATATTTCCGACACTGTGCCACCAAAGGGACTAATCACCTTGGTGCGCTTTGATTCACACCACGGACAAGCCACCTGGTCGTTGTATAAATCACCAAAGGCTTCCTCTGGGCCAGCATCTAGTTTTTCAGCGTTACTAGGTGTCGGCGCTTCGTCCACTGAATTCCTCATGCAGCACCAAGAATGTCGTTCGGCGCAATGATCGGAACCACGTCGTCTCTTCTTACCATGCACATCTCTACCCAAGGTTTTTCGGAGTACATCAGTCGTGCATGAGATAGCGCGAGCTCTGGATTTGGCGCGCTAAGGCAGCCGATATGCGCCAACGGTCCATCTCGGTTTTCACGCGCAAAGACTTCGTAATAATCGTAAGTAGTCACAGGGAGCGGTATTTTGGCTTTGACTAGGCTCATAATTTTGTCTCCTAAATACAGTAGCCGTGTTCACGGGCAATAATTCGTGCATCGGGTGTTATGTCATTGCGATTCCACTCGTGATGCCATTCAACCTTCACTTTGACCCGGGTGACACCCGCTACTGCACCTACCGCCTGCTTTACTTCAGACTGAATCAAATCCCATGCCGGGCAGCCAACGCAGGGGAACACCAGCCCAAGACCCACCACACCGCTCTCATTAATATCTACGCGTCTGATCATTCCCATAGCGGGCAAGCTCACGTTCATGTGTGGGTCCATCACGGTATCGAGTGCGGCCCGAACGGCCGACTCATTTACCACAACTTGCTGCCCCACTCTTCTCTCTGCAGACGCTCATAGCAGGCAGGCCGCATGGGGCCACCATTTTTAAAATTATCAATGGCGCGATCCCAGGTCGTCTCCTCCCACTCCCAGTCCATTTTCTCGGCATCAAATGTCATCGGGTATGGCATGCCTTCAATGACATAGGCTTGGGTTTCTTCGTCAAATCTAGCGGGGACATCCAAACCAGCCCGCTCGGCAAAATCGGTCGCCGACTTAAGCCATTTTGCGCGCATCGTATCGTTACTCCACTGCCTGACCTGATAGGTCAGTTGATCTGGATGGCCCTTGAGATGATCCGGGCGCCCATACCAGTGATAACCCCAGGGGAAAATCCAACGCACGGCATCTTCTACCAGCTGTTTAGTCTCATCGTTTTGATTGAAATAGAACTGTGTCCACAACGCACCGTGACGAAAATGAAAGGCCTCTTCAAAATTAACCTTCTTTAACGTTCTGCGATAAGGCGCAAAGCTACAGTTGAGCTCTAGATCCCATGTGGTAAATCGACCCGCCCTATCCAGAAAGGCCTGTGAAACCACGAACTCTGCGTAGTTTCGAATTGGAAATTCCATAATGGGTAGTGACCAGTAGGTGTTCGGATCAGCTTCAAATGCCAGCTTCTGCATATCAACGCCAAAGCGCTCGTAGAGCATACCCTGCTGGTGTGCATGGCCTACTTCGTCTTGAATCGTGCCACAGATAGCCACTTTTGCGCCGATATCAGGCGCAACACGAAAACCGGTATAGGCCCAGGTCAATACGGTGACCTCACTTTGCGCAGCAATTTCCAAGGTGCGCTGGAGTATTGCCCTGTACCTAGGTGTGAGGTCAGCCATATCCTCGATCAACTCTCCCGCTCGAATGCGTGCTAACAGCGCCTCTTCTGCCGCCTGCTCTGGAGTGATCTCTATCTTCTGCGCTGTGTTCATATCTTCCACCTTTACCGTGATACCCAATTAATACATACCGACTATACAGTATGTTTTGTATCTAACCATTGCCGTGTTCTAGTTCAGTGATTACTGCAAGCCCCTCTCTTCACCACCTCGATACACTTCACGCCATACTTTCATCGTTTTTACTCGGCGCCCTGTGCGCTAATACACGCGAAACAATAGGGCTGTTTAGAACCGTCATGGCTGCTCACTTACCCTTGACTAGATATGCCAACTCCGCAGCAACAATGAACTCCACAGATCTACAACGCGCAAAGCGTAACCCAATGCTCATAAGCCAAAATCAATCAGCACCGCTACAACAAAGGCCAAGTCGCGGTTCACCAAATGCACCGCTCCACGTCGACATCAATCTGCGACTGACTCAGAAAACTGAGATTTAATGGCCCTCAGATCCGCACCTCAAGCTTTGTAGAGTCCAATAGAAGTCAGTCCATGGTCTAAGCCGGACTCCCTACAGCGGACAGCGCTAAAATATTGACCCGAATAAATATCAGGCCATCACTTTAGTGCAGCAATAGGGGGGGCTCTATGTTAAATCGGGCAAGGAATTAGTCAGGTGGGAAGTCAGCTAGCGTCAGTATCTCTAAACTCGCTGGGTGATTTACCTGTCCATTTCTTAAAGGCGCGAGAGAAATTTGCCGTATCGGAAAAACCGATAAGATAGGCTATCTCAAAAATTGGCAGGCCCTCTGACATATATGCTTCCGCAAGCGCTCGTCTAGTTTCATCCAATACTTCGCGAAACGTCGTGTTAGCTGCCTCGAGTTTGTTATATAGCGTACGTGTGCTCATGTTTAACGACTGAGCCACTTGATCTTTACAAGAGACCCCCGTCGGCAAAAGTCGCAGCAACTCTTTGTAAACACGCGCAGGAAAATCTGCCCTGTCGATCTTCTCAAGGTAATCTACGGTTAACTGTTCGTACATTTGAGTCAAATATGGGTTGGCACTGGGCAGTTTTTTCGATAGGTCCGACTCGTTGATACGAATCGCGGTTAAGGGCGCATCAAATATGACTGGACAGCCAAAAAATGCCGCGTACTTCGCCTCAAAACCTGTCGGACCCGGCCTTGCTACCGAGATGCTAAGCGGGAAAAAATCACTCTGAAGCGCCAATCGGACCGACTGCACAGTAATTGCCAAGAAACCATCAACTTGACTCGGGCCAATTTTCTCATCTGGCGTGTCCGTCTTCACTAATTCAAAAACACCTTCCGCCAGCGTTGCAGATATAAAATTATTGGTGGTAATTAAGCGATAGTGCTTGATGTAGCGATTCAGATACTCTCCCAGCGTTTCACTGGCATACATCGAGACGCCCAGCGAGTAAAATGTAGTTGGGTGGAGATATTTAGCAAAATGCAGGCCAAACAAGGGGTCTTTGCAACGCGCTTCAGCGAGCTGCAGCAATCTATACATCTTATCTGATGAGATTCGAACGCTGGGATCCCGGAGCGTATTGAGGTCTAATCCCACCTCGGTAAATAGGGCGACATAATCCCCGCCCGCGCCCTCGATAGCTTGAGCGATAACGGTACCAATACTACCTATCGTAGAATGTTCAACCGCCCGCATCAGATCATGCCTGTATTACCTACTCAGTAGATTTCACCATATTGCGGCATGCAATAACAAGGGCGCTCGCGCAGTCAAAATATCTATCGCGGCGCTAGGAAATAGTTAAAACTACTAGGGCCGAGCGTAAATCAGCCAGATCCCACGCGTCATCAGTGGCACCGCGAATACCAGAATAAAACTTAGGGCTAGAAACGTATAGCCAGTGAGAATGAGCGCAATAATACCTAGACTGCTTAGCGCCATACTGCTGACTACCATTCCTACTGCGACCGTACCGTGCCCCATGTTACTCAGGGATTTGCCACGACGGGTGATGTGCCAGCTATCAACTCTATCGAGAAACCCCTGCAGCATTCCCACACCGGTCTGTGCAATCAGCACAAATAAAACAGCAACATACAGATCTAGCAACAAACTGGAGCCTAGCGTACCCATGAGGTGATAAGCAGGTAACTCTGCCTGAATAATCGCCGGAAACTGACTCATGAATGCAGTGTGGAATATCAATCCGGGCACAACCGCCGCTGACGCCGCGCACATGGCTGCCAAGCCTGCCTGCATACGCGTTTGTATGCCTCTGGCGCAGTACAGTAACAGCGGGATGAAACCACCATTGACCAAGGCGTATTGAACGCCACCTTGCCAGGCATCCCAATTGACAGGCTCGCTAGCAAACGACGCTTGGATGTTCTGCGCTGGCTCACCGGTAAGCTGCACAACTAACGCCACCAACAGCAATCCCAAAGCCAGCACCGCCGCAATCATTGTCTTCTCAACGAGCGCCCTACCTTGATAGGTCAGCACAAAGACGACGGCTAATAGCCCAAGACTTCCCGCCCACGCAGGCAGCCCAAACCTTGTGTCGGCAATCGCTCCAGATGCAGTTGTGCAAACCGCCAGCGTAATCAGCATGCCCAATAAAATGACAATCTCATACAAAAACCAGAATCGGCCCAGTAATTTCTGAAAGAAGCCGCGGTACTCAAATTGATCGAACTTACGCGCCAATTCAAATGTGGCAAACAACAAAAAACTGTAGGTCACTACCACCGCCACTATGGCGATCAGGCCACCAACTGGCCCGTGACGACTAATAAATTCCATGATTTCACGGCCGGTGCCATAGGAGCCGCCAAAAACGACAGATAGAAACACTGCGGAAGGAATAATAAAAACGCGAAAGAGGTAAGAATCAAACATGGCTATCGCCCATCTTAATAACCAATAAAGCATACCATTCGTCTGGCACATCGTATTATCAAAGCGGGAACATGCTGGGTCACCGTTCTGACAGCAAATCTACTTAATTTGACAAGACGCCAACTCGCGGTGTAATCCACACTATAAAAACGAGACACGACGATGAAGATTATAGGTAACAAGCAACGGTCATCGATATAATCTCTATCGTAATCAATCAGCTTGTCGCTGAGGGCTGGCCATCGTAAGCACACAGCTAAAGCGGATTGGTCTCTTTACCCATGAGCATAGCGATAGACAGCGAGGTGTACGTTACGCAATGGATAAAAAACTTCTTATTACGTGTTTGAGTGACTTTCAGGCCAGAGAAGGCAAGCTATTATTTGTTTCTCCCGCATTGACAGTTTCAAAAGAAATGATTCAGCAGTATTGTCGCTCGGTAAACCAGATGGACTGGTTTCATTTTGATGAGGAGCGATGCGCAGCTTCTGATTTTGGCGCTATTATTGCGCCGGGAATGTTTACGCTGTCACTTATACACTCAGTGTATTTTGAAAACGTCGCGCTGCAGGGCTTACGCGCGCTATTTCTCGGCTCTGATCGCTTCCGTATCCTGCGTCCGGTAAAGGCAGGGGATCAGCTAACCCTTCGGTTTACTGTACAAAAAGTCGCACTACGTGAAGCGGGTTTTGCAGTGCATTATACCTTTGAATGGTTTGGGACAGGTCATGATCAGCCGGTAACATTGGGCGATTTTATTGTCCGCTATTGGCCGCTCTAGATTGTAGTTTTGCCTACTACCCTACAGCAGCTTCAAGGCGATTACTTTGTGCTCACAGTGTTCGGCACGCAGCCCTTTTAGCGACCCAATCCTTCACATGCGTCAGGAATTATTTGGCCAGCCATTTAAATTTTTAGGAGTGCAGCAACCGTGAACTACTCAAACTATGACTTTATAAAGTTTGATCGCAGCGAAGGCGTCCTGACCGTGAAGCTCAACAGGCCAGGCGCACGTAATGCAACGGATCAATATCTTCACAAAGAACTCTCGCGTGTATTCGCCGACATCGCACAGGACAAAAAAACAAGAGCGGTGATCTTAACAGGAGCCGGTTCTGCTTTTTGCGCTGGGGGTGACTTGAAGCACGGGCTGAATATGAACCGCGAACAAACAGATTCGATGACCGAGGAGGGACGCAAGATAATTATGGATATCCTTGACGTTCCTCAGCCAATCATTGCTGCTGTGAACGGCTATGCCATGGGTCTTGGCGCCACTTTAGCGTTGTTCTGTGATTTCGTTATCGCATCTGAAAACGCAGTATTTGCAGATACACATGTAACAGCTGGGTATGTTGCAGGTGATGGCGGAGCCGCTATCTGGCCATTACTGCTGGGTATCAATAATGCAAAGGCATTTTTACTTACCGGTGACTGGTTAACCGCCGCAGCAGCAAAAGAAATCGGCCTAATTCGGGATGTCGTGCCGGCTGATTTACTGATGGCGCATGCGCAGACTATGGCGACGCGAATGGCCACCGGACCACGTATGGCAATCGAGGGGACCAAGCTGACCATCAATCGGCTTCTTCGCAATGCAGTGGAAGCCACATTGGACTACGGCATTCAAAAAGAGAAGGAATGCATGCTGGTCAGTAACGATACTGTTGAAGCATTATCAGCATTTGTCGAGAAAAGAGCCCCCGTCTTTGATGGCACCTAGGCGCCACAACCCTCGGATGAGCCAGCAACGAAAGATCACGTCTGCAACTGCAATGATAACTGCTATGCTGAGCGCTGGTTTAAACGCAGCTCCCAGAGGTTAAGCACCATGAAACTATTTTATTCGCCTTTTCATACGTTCATTCACAAGGTTCTCGTTACTATTCATGAAGCGGGTCTGTGGGATGACGTCACTTTTGTACCCACCTACCCGTTTAAAAACCGCCAGGGCGAAGACCAGGGCGATGCCTACTCGATCGCGGCGCTAACCCCATTGGATAAAGTACCGGCTCTGGCGCTGAATAGCGGCCAGGTGGTGTACGGCAGTCAGGCCGTTGTTGAATGCCTTGACAGCATGAGTAAGTCTGGAAATCATCTGTACCCCGCTAAGGGGCCGGCTCGCTGGGACGCCATCACTCGCCTCGCTCTGGCAGACACCATGTTCGAGACCACGGTTATGCTGGTGATGGAAGGTTGGAATCCCGAAGAAAACCAGCGCATTGAATTTTTCGAATGGATCTGGCCGAAGATTATCCGCGGCTGTGACTCTCTAGAAGCCTCCTGCAAGCGAGGTTTCGACGGCTTCGATATTGGCCAGGCGTCAATGCTTCACGCGATTAGTTACATGGATTTTAGGGTGAACTTTTACGACGCCAAGGATCCCCTGTACCCAGATTTCGACTGTTTCGATGGGCGCCCTAATCTGAAAGCCTGGTGGGAGGAGTCTATCCAGCGGCCTTCGGTGCTGAGCCACTACAATCGCGACTTTGAGGGCGATGACTCGGCAGCATTTTTGCAAAAGAATGTTCAGGAGGTACTGGCGGCTCAGGGTGCTAAAAAATGATTAAGCATTATTACTGGCCGACGCCCAACGGCCACAAGACTGCCATCATGCTCGAGGAAGTAGAAATCGAGTATGAGGTCTGCACCATTAATATTTTGGAAGGCGATCAGTTCGACCCGGCGTTTATTGCCATCAGCCCCAACAACCGAATACCCGCCATAGTCGATACTGAAGGCCCGCGCGGTGAGCCCTATACGGTGTTCGAATCGGGCGCCATTTTGATGTACCTGGCAGAAAAAACCGGCAAGTTATGGCCACAAGAGGTGTCGGAACGCTACGACGTGATCCAGTGGCTAATGTTTCAGATGGGCAATGTCGGTCCCATGTTCGGCCAAAATGGTTACTTTCAAGGTTACTGTCCGGAGGACGTCCCGCTGGCCAAGGAACGCTATCACAATGTCTGCAAGCAGCTGTACGGGGTTATGGACCGTCGCCTGGCCGCATCGGAATACTTGGCGGGCTCGGATTACTCCATTGCTGACGTGGCCACGTTTCCTTGGACCATGCCCAAGCAACAGGACATGCACCGTATTGATATTACGCAGTACCCCAACGTCAAACGCTGGTCAGAGGCCGTGGCCCTACGACCGGCCGTACAGCGCGGCATCGCGGTCATGGCTGAAGATATGAAGGTGGGCAACCCCACCGAAGAGACGTATAAGAATATGTTTGGGTCTAAGCAGTTCACGCAGTGACTCGGTCCCCGGGGTGGGTTTCAGGCCGCAAGGGCTGAGAAAGCTAACGGCAAATAATCCGCCGAAAAGCGCAACACTCCGACAAGAGGCTTTCAGACCTTCACGAACGTTCAAATCGATCCGTATGCAGGAACCCCATCTGTCCTATAATGGGCGCTCTTGAAACGGCAATCTATCGGTGTTGCTGATGCCTCATCAAAACAATCCCGTCCCTGTGAACCACGACGATTCGGCGGCCGTACCCGATAACCTCGGGGAACAGGCTAGCCTCACGATTATGCAGATGTTCGGCAGCGCCCTAGCAGCCATGGTGGGAGTACAATCGAAAGAGAAGCGCGCGCGAGATTTCGCAAAAGGAAAGGCTAGCCACTTCATCATCATCGGCGTCGTGCTCACGGCTGTGTTCGTTTTGACCCTAGCTGCTGTGGTCACCTTGGTGATGAAAGTCGCCACCTAGATACCCTGGTGGCTGACCGCCACACGCGAGGGAGGCATCACGCTATGGTCCCGTTGAGTTCAAAACATTCAAAAAAACACACGACTAGGGGAATAATGACATGACGACCTCGGGGCTGGTCCGACGAGTCTTGGTAGACAAAATCCTGCTGCTCCTTACTGTTTGCCTGCTTACTGGTTGCCTGCTCACCGCGTATGCCCATAGCGCTCCATTAGCAGATCAAGTATCACAGTCTATGGCTAAGCCGCCATTGGATTGTCCCACCGTTGTTGGCAGCAACACCCTCAACATAACCGTACCGTTCGCTGCGGGCGGAGGAAAGGATCTTTTGGCGCGAGGTTTAGCTGAGCAAATAAACCGTGAAGTCGGGCTACGGGTTTTGGTTCGAAACGTACCCGGCGCAATGGGAGCCATTGCCGCACGATCCCTGAAAATATCTGGCACCGGTAGCGTTTCCATCGCGATGGTTGATCCACGAATGCTTCTTTCAGCATCTTCGCTTGGCCTTGAGGCACCGCTGCTGACAGAAATATCGCCCCTGATGTTATTAGCGCGGGAGCCTGCGGTATGGATAGTGCGTCACGATGCGATTAAAGCCCTGTCCACCGGAGGTCGTTTTTTGGCCTCATCGAGTGAGCCTAATTCGCGAATAGTGCGTCCAGCAAAATTACTCATGCAGGATATTGTTGCCATCAAAGGCTATCGTGGTAGCGCCGACGCCTGGGCTGCGTTATCCCGTGGAGAGATTGATATCATGACGTCGACGGTGACGAGCGCGAAACGCTATCTAGATCGTGACGATAGTTTTGCCTCTGTCTGGATGATACTCGGCAACGCGCGCTCTGGGGAGTTCCCTGATGCTCCCACGCTAATGGAGCGCATGCAGACACCACTCGGCAGTGCTGCGCCTGTTTCAGAGGCGCAACGGGATGAGGCGGCGCGGATTAACCAGCTAGCGCATACAAATATGATGTTGGCGGTTGATGTGGGCATGCCAAGACCATTACAGGATTGTTTACGGGCCATAGTGGGCTCTGTGGTTTCATCTAAGCGTTTCCAGCGTGATATGCTCGCGCTCGGCGTTGTGTTAACACCGGCGTCTGTTGAGCAAGCTCAGTCTATCCTTTTGGATCTACTTTTGATGGTAGCTAACCCCGCGGGACCGCGCTAAACACTTATGGATAGAAAAGTGACCAACACGACGTTAACACTCGACGGTCCGCCACGAAACGTCCCGGGCAGCGTCAGGGGACTTGGGCAAAGCTCTCAAAGCGCAGCTTTCTGTTTAGACCTTGACCACGTTGATGTCGTGCTAAATCGCCTAACCCGCTGTTATACGCTCCTCGTTAATGAGCCAATCCCTGCCGTGTCGAAAAATGATTCAAGGATTTGGCCGCTTATTGGGACTGTCGTCAGTCAGCTTCTATACGAGAGCGGTTGGTCAGTGCGCCGTGACTTTCGCTGGGTGTGCAGCGATGCCTCTGGAAGAAGCCACGCTCACATCTACTGGCCAATCGCCATGTCGGCGCCACTCAGCTCTGTACTCACGAGTCTTGTTGACTGCTTAGTAGCGTCTGACGAAGCGGCATTTGCTCAGCGCGTCGCAGGAAACTTACAATCGTTGCAGGATCAATTACAAGCGGCCTACCCCTTTAAAAAAATGTTGAACTACCGGTATCTCTGCGAGGCTGCGTACGTTTTACGTGTCCCATCACGACATATCAAGCAGACATTAATACTGGGCGTGGGCAGCAAGCAAAAGCGGTTTGAAAGTACGCTCAGCAGTGAGACGTCGTATTTGGCAGCCAGGGTCGCGGCAAATAAAGCAACAACCGCCATTTGGCTAAAGAGCGTAGGCTTACCGACACCCGCGCACCACTATGCTAGGTCGGCAGACCAGGCTGTGCGCCTCGCGGAAAAATTAGGCTATCCAGTGGTCGTAAAACCCAGTGATAAAGATAGGGGTGAGGGCGTCTACGCCGGCCTGCGCTCAGCACAACAAGTTCGCGCCGCTTTTGCCAGCGCAAGCCAGGCCTCCGACAATATTTTAATAGAAGAGCAAATTGCGGGATTGACTCATCGTTTCATGGTGGTTCACGGCGAAGTCATTCGCGTAGTGCGGCGTTTGCCTGGAGGCGTTAACGGCGATGGACAATCGTCAATTGGGGCGCTGGTGGCCGAAAAGCAAAGCGATCGCGCGGGAAAAGAAGGCGCATTACACAGCCCTTCTGCCGCATCTACGATTAGCTTAGATGCCGAGGCGTTGGAATTATTGTCCGAGCAGGCGCTTTCTTCTGAGTCAGTGCCAGAAAAAGGGGCGTTTATTCGATTACGGCGTCGGGATAATATTTCCAGTGGTGGGAGCAATCACGAACTGGATTTCTCTCAGCCCAGGTTGGTACATGCCGATAACTTAAGGCTAGCGGTTGATGCGACCGACGCTCTGGGTCTAGATATAGCCGGCGTCGATATCATCGCCCAAGACATTGCCATCTCATGGTTGGATTCATCGGCAGTGGTATGCGAGATAAATCTAGGGCCGCAGATGAGCGGAAGAAATAACCCACAGCGTTATCAAACGTTGCTCAATCTGTGTTTTCCAACAGGCTGGTCTGTGCCCGTCACTGTGCTGCTGATTCCAGAGAATCCTGACCAGGCTTCGCAGTTCATGGCATTAGCCCGACAGCCATCGGATCATCGCGTTAGCGGAGTGGGTTTGTCGTGTCGCGAAGGTTTATGGGTGGCAGGTTGTCGAGTATCACGCGGGTTTAGCAGCCATTTTCAGGCGGCTTCGGCACTGCTACTGCGCCAAGATGTGGATCAATGTCTTTGTGTTATGACGCCAAACGAGTTACTCACCTTTGGCTTTCCTCTCGCCCAAGTAGACCAATTACGGCTGGTGGCTATTGAGCATTTCTCGGCTCAAGAGCAGCAAGACATTGAAGTGGTGAAGCGGTGGCATGCCCTCGAGGTTCGTTGGTACACGGATAAACCATGATTGAAGCGTTGCAGCTGCTGGGTCAGGGAGACAGCTTACTGATTCTCATCACTGGCACGCTGCTCGTCATGTTCAGCTCCTTTATTCCAGGCATGTCGAGCATTGGATTTGCGTCGCTGGCTCTCGCTATTTCGGCAACCTGGTCAACGGAGCATGCCTTGATTTTGTTTGGCGCCATTACCGGAGGCGCTACCTTTATGGGGTCTGTTACCGCCATCCTCTTTAATGTGCCAGGTAGTGCATCGTCTAGCGTGGCTCTACTCGACGGTTATCCGATAGCCGCGCAAGGGCGCCCTAAAATGGCTATCAGCATAGCGGCTGCGTCATCTGCTATCGGCTCTTTGATCGGTGTTGTTTTTATGCTGCTCAGTTTACCTTGGCTTTCGGTACTCATCTCCCTAGTCGGTTCTTTCGAACTGACTATCCTTATATTGCTTGGGCTAATGTTGATCCTTCTACTGCCCTCCCCCTCGTTGTTTGCCTCACTCACGTCACTTTTGGCGGGGTTGTTAGCGGCGACCGTAGGTGCCGATATGATTAACGGGCTGCCGCGTTTGACATTTGGCTTGGGGTTTTTGTACGACGGCTTCGCTATTTTACCGCTCATGCTGGGTATATTTACGCTACCCGAATTGGTGAAATGGCTGCGACCCGTCCATTTTAATGAAACGGTTTCCGCCGTCCCTCGCCCCGACGACTCTGTAGTAGCGGGGCTTGTGATGCCCTTGCGTCACCTTCCGTTAGTGTTTAAAAGCGCCCTAGTAGGAACGATTGTTGGAGCCATTCCCGGTTTGGGTGGGCCAGTAGCGGGCTATGCAGCCTATGGTTTGGCCGCCAACAAGAAAGGGGGCACACCTGCCTTTGGTAAGGGCCAAGTCCGAGGGCTGATTGCACCGGAATCGGCTATCGATGCCAAAGATGGTGGCGTGTTGATACCCACGCTTAGTTTGGGGATTCCCGGCAGCGAATCCTGCGTTATTCTCCTCGCGGCACTAGCATTGCACGGTTTGCAGCCTGGCATGGACATGCTCACCCGGCATCTTAATATGACCTATTTACTGGTTTTTGCTTTGGTGGGCTCGAACCTGCTGACTTCGTGCGTTGGCGTTTTACTTGCCCCGGGGCTTGCCCGGATCCGTCACATTCCGCTGCAGCGCATGCTCCCCTGGACGCTCGTCATTGTGATGGTCTGTGTGAGTGCTTATGCTGGCGGCCTCCAAGGAATGGTTCAGCTGTTGGGGTTCTTTATTGTTGGGTTTCTATGTCAGCGCGCAAAAATCCCCGTAGTACCCTTTGTCGTCGCCTTTATTCTTGGGGGCATGTTAGAACGTAACACCGTTATCACCACGCAGTTGATAAGCGCAGGGCGCATTGGCTCGCAGCTGCTCATGCTATTTGCCTTAGCGTGTGTTGTGACCATTATTCTTGCGTATTGCTATCGAAGCCTTAAACGCCCCCGGCTGTCGATAGCTCAACAACCTGACCAACAAAATGAGCCCTCTGAAGCACCCGCTTTGTTCTGTATTGGTTCCATGTTATCGGCCACCGGTGGTTTTGCTGTGGTTCAAAGTGTGCAGATGGGTTTGGACGCTCTGTACTTCGGCATAGTTGCATCACTGGCGTTAGCACAGGGAACCTGGGTTATGCTTCGCGCGAAGCATTTATGCCTAAAACGGCGTACGGTCAGGGCGAAAAGTAGCTTGCCCGCTTCAGCAATCGCATTGACGAAAAGCGGGGCCTTGCGATTGTTGTGCACGCTCCTTGGTGTCATTGCGTTGCAACCTGTTGTCGGTCTTAATGTGGCATTGGCGGCGATGTTTAGCGGCTGGCTGTTACTAACCGAGCCTCGTCACACTTCTGCGACCAGCAGTAGGGCAAGCCTCGTTAAAGTGTTTGTCTCAGCGGCTTTGATGGCTTTGCTATTGGGGCAAACTGAAGTAATTATGTATGACCCCATGCTCAATATAGGGTTAGCAGGCCAGTGGTTCGAGTCGCTGTTTTAGTGCATGCTTAGGTTCATACGCCCTAGGGTTCAGTCAATATCCGAAGAGTTTAACCAACTATGATTGACGAAGCAGACGCGTTTGCAGCATGGGAGCTGGCTCCTGTTCATTGTTTAGCTGAGCATGGCTGCCTAGATTATCACCGAGTGTGGGGTTTGTTACGGCTGTTATTGCCCGCCAAACCCCTATTTGGTGAAGACACTATTGTTCAGGGGGTAAGGTCCTTGAGCAGCGGGAATGGGCGTATTCTGCTTTGTGGTGCGGCAGACACGGCGGTATTGAAACTCATTCTTGAAGTAGGCGAGGCGATGGATTGCGCACCCATGGTCGATGTCATTGAGCGTTGTGCCAGCGCTTGCGAAGTATTGCGTTTGCACGCCGCCCGTCGCGGGAGCAAGGTCAATATCATTCAGGGCGATTTTTCTGATGCCGCACAGTTGTCTCTCCCGTCGCCAACGACTTATGATTTAGTCATCGCCCATAATATTTTAGGGCTCATACCGGGTGAGTTTAGGCAAGCCGTTTGCGCTAATTGGGCGTCATTGTCTGCCCGAGGATCGACACTGTTACTCGTGCAAACCTTATGCGCTAGCGACGTAGCCTGGTTAGATAGAAATCGCCCCCGGGATGTTGATTCTGCGTTAGCTACGTTACTCAATGGCTTGCGCTCCCGAGACGTCTCGGAACAGCGCACGAACGACATTTTGACCACGGCGCAGCGATTTTGGCAGGCCACTTGGCGTCAATCTCCGGCATTGACGGAAGCTTCAGTCAAATCTTTGCTCAGTACAGCAGGCTTCAGCACAACGCAGGTGCATTACGATGCATGCCTTGAGAGAGGCCCTTCATCGGCGTCGATAACAACACGCTCTGGCCACTCCCGTGCTCTGTTTATGGCGGTTCGGCGACGCCACGTGGCTGGCGTGGATTGAGCCCATGCATCAGATAAGGCGATTCGGTGATCTGCTGGCCAGTGCGATTTTGGGCTTGTCCAGTTTGAGCTATTCGACATGGTGTTCTGGGGCTTCAGATCATGAGTCAGCGCTGTATTTTCTACCCGAAATTGTTGTTCTCGCCGAGGCGCCTACAACACCCGTCCGGGGTACAGACAAGTGGGTTGTAGACCAAACGGATCTTGCGGCGTTCAATGCTATTACGGTGGCTGACGCCTTACGCTATCAGCCAGGGGTCAATATCCAATATGGCGCCTCCTCAGCGGAGGCGCGCGTCTGGATTCGGGGGTTTCGCGATCGTGACGTGCTTGTTCTGTACGATGGCGTTCCGATGGCATCCGCTTACGATGGAACCATTGACCTTAATGAGCTCACTAGTGGGCCTGTGCAGCGAATTCAAGTCTCCAAAGCGGCACCGTCGGTTATTTATGGTGCAAACGGTGTTGGCGGCGTGGTCGATGTCATTCCCTTGTCGCCTGAGGGCACCCCAACGCTGCTGCGGGCCGAAATTGCACAAGGACAAACGCGCGTTGTTCGTGGCGATACAAGCTTCACGTCATCGTTAGGTTCAGTTCTGATGAGCGCGGGCCATTCGACTAGCGATGGCTATCTTATGCCTAGTCGCTATCCCACTCAGCCTTATCAGATGGGATCGAGTCGCAATAATGCCGATTTCACGCGCGACGATATCCTCATTCGAGCGGTTTCTAACCGAGTCAGTATAGGAGAAACGGCGCTCACTTATATGAGGGTCTCAGCCTCCAAAGGCTTGCCTCCGGGCTTGGGTCCCGACGCACCTAAATTCGAGCGCTTGAACCGGTCGGATCGGCAGTCGTTTATCTTCTCACAACGGGTCGGGGACAGGGCTGCCTTAAAAGGCTATTACACTCGATATGATTTTGAACTCGCCAGTTATACCGATGGTAGCTACGGGACAGTCGATGAGGTCGACAAGGGCAGTGACGATGCTTTCGGTATAAGAGCCTATGGCCGCTTTGCATTGGCTGGTCTTGATGAAGTCATGCTTGCGGCATCTTATGGGCGTGAGCAATTTAGCGCTGACAACACCTTCCTAAATTCTACTTCGGAGTCAGTAGACACCTACACCTTCGCGTCGGAGTACAGCCGCGCGAGTGACCGCAGTCCGCTCGCTTGGCGAGCTGGCTTCATTGCCACGCACTTCGAGGGTGGCAATGGAACGCGCGTTACGGCGTTTAACCCACAAATCGCTGCCGAGTATCAGCTGTCACCCATGACCACTATCAGCGGCAGCTATGCACAGCGCACACGCTTACCAAAACTTGGTGAACTTTATGAGCGGCGCTTTGGCAATCCCCTGCTCCGGGAGCTTGAGTCCAATAACGCAGAGCTGACCGTTACGACAAGCCTTGACAGTGGCCACCGGCTAAGTGCGTCCATTTTCCACAATGACATTGACGGATTGATTGAGAAACCTGCTCGCCAACTCCCATGGGAGAACTTGGATAACACCGTGATCAAAGGACTGGAGTTAGCCGGTGATTTTCGCGTTACTTCCCACCTGTCTTTGAGCGTTGGTGGCGCATGGGTGGATGCAGAGGAAACGACCCCTGCCGGGGTCAAACGCCAAATACGCAGCCGACCAAAACGGTCCGGTTTTTTAGATGCGCGTATGGAGCTTGGCGAATTCGATGTAGGTCTACGGGGTGAGTACGTTGATCAACTTCACGATGTTACCAAGACGGGTATTTATACCGAGCTTGACCGCTATGTTGTGTTGTCGGCGAAAGTCTCTTGGCGGGTGAGCGATGCGCTAACGGTGTATGCGAATTGCGCGAACATAGAAGACATTTATTATGAGCAAAAGCTGGGCTTTGTGCGCGAGGGTAGACAACTGAGTCTTGGCGCAATACTACAGATCAACTCGCGTTAAGCACTTAACTGGGGGTGATTTGACCTGCCGGATTTCTGCAGAGTTACGCTAAAGCCCAACAACACCGACCGCCTGTGAGTGCCTGTAGCTTAGCTGCCCGTGTAACCGGTCGATGTGCAGCGAAGAAGCCCGAATGACCCAAAGTTTACACATAATGACATGGGGCCTAACCATGGTCACTGTTAAGATTTCGCCCCATAAAAGCGAAGGAGGGCATCGTGTTCATCCTGTCGATCGCCAAAGTCGAACGGCGTGACATAAAAGGTCGCGTTACCTATCATTTCACGTGATCGGCAATAGCGACTGACGATGTTATTTCTACCTCAGAGGTCATCGTTAACTATGGGGAGGAGACGCAGTAGACTAGCTAGCTGTATTGACCCTCGATCACGGTCTTTTCTTACTGAGACCCCTCGGCTCAGGTATGTTGGGGATGGCATTTGGCGCAAACCCTTGGCAATGTTCCACATAGTAAAAGGCATTCGCAATGACTCTTTCTAAAGCGTACTCCGTGGGCGATACCCGTGAACAAATCGATACCACCATTGGGCAGCATCTTGACACTGTCGCGGCAAGAGACCCCGAACACATTGCCTTAGTCGTGCCTCACCAGAACATCCGGTGGAGCTACGGTGAGTTTGTCGCCGAAGTGGATAAATTAGCGACCGGGTTGTTAGCCCTAGGGATTGGAAAAGGCGACCGTGTTGGCATCTGGTCGCCCAATCGTTATGAGTGGGTACTCACTCAATTTGCCACAGCAAAAATGGGCGCCATCATGGTATGCATCAACCCCGCCTACCGCCTGTATGAGCTTGAGTACGCGTTAAACAAGGTCAGCTGCAAAGCGATTATTACCGCTGAAGCTTTCAAAACCAGCCACTACCTGACAATGCTGCAGGCACTCGCCCCCGAACTAGAGGTTAGCCCACCGGGGGCGCTCGCATCAGCCAAACTGCCGCATCTCACCATTGTCATTCGCATGGGGGACGCCGCGTCGCCGGGCATGTTGAACTTTGACAAGGTCTGCGAGATGGGGGGAGAAGCAGAGTACCAACAGTTGCTCGGGTGCTCAGGGACGCTTAATGCCGCCGATGCTATCAATATCCAATTCACCAGTGGCACAACGGGCACACCGAAAGGCGCCACTCTGTCGCACACCAATATTTTAAACAATGCCTATTACTCTGGGCTCAGCATGCATCTCAGCGCCGCCGATATTTTATGCATCCCCGTGCCTATGTACCATTGCTTCGGCATGGTGTTGGGAACGCTGGCTTGTGTCGCCCATGGCGCCACCATGGTGCTACCCTGCGAAGCATTCGACCCTGGACCCGTACTGCAGGCCGTGCAGGACGAAAAATGTACGGCGCTACACGGCGTACCCACCATGTTTCTAGCTGAGCTCGATCTTCCGGGCTTTGCTGACTTTGATGTGAGCTCGCTTCGAACCGGCATTATCGCCGGTTCCACCTGCCCTATTGAGCTCATGAAACGCCTCATTGGTGAGATGGATCTCGCCGAAATTGTGATCGCCTATGGGCAGACCGAATGCAGCCCCATTAATGCAATGACCGCTATTGAGGATTCCTTTGAGCGGCGCGTCACTACTGTTGGCCGACCACACACTAACTGGGAATTGAAGATTATCCGTGAGGATGGAACAACCGCAGCCACGGGGGAAACAGGTGAGGTGTGTTCGCGCGGATACGGCGTGATGCAGGGCTACTGGGAGGACGCCGAACGCACTGCGGACACGATCGATTCAGAGGGCTGGCTGCATTCTGGTGATCTCGGTGAAATGGACGCGGAGGGCTTCATCAAAATTACCGGCCGAATAAAAGACATGATTATCCGCGGCGGTGAGAACATCTATCCGAGAGAGGTCGAAGAATTTTTTTATAGCCATCCGTCAGTTCAAGAAGTTCAGGTGTTTGGTATTCCTGACGAAAAGTACGGTGAACAAGTGGCCGCATGGATTCAACTGAAAGAAGGCGAGTCCATTACCAGCGAAGAGCTACAACAATACTGTGCCGGTCAGATCACACATTTTAAGGTGCCCAAACACATTAAGCTGGTCAACGAGTTCCCGATGACTGTCACCGGCAAGTTACAGAAATTTATTATGCGTGAGGAATACGCCGCTGAACTGGGACTTTCACCATGACCGGAAGCCGTTGGGTCGCGCAGTGGTTTACCCGCGACAGGTCGGATGCGCGTCGCTGTGCCGTACTCAGGTGAACGCAGCCCGGCCTATGCCATGACCTGTGGCTGCTCTTTAAGCAGTCACCGTTGATGGCACGACCGTCCACCACCATAAGGCTCTGTGCGCTGTTGCAGCTGTTGTCACTGCATTGGTATGGGTGGTAAGCAGCCGTTTGGACTCACCCTGTCATTGTTAGGTAGTATGAGGCGATGAGGAAGTCTTTAAATGCACAGTACCTAGCCGTTATCGTAGTGCTCATGGGGGTACTGTTGGGTATTGAGGCTATATTGAGTGTCGTCGGCGTGCAGGAATCCATGGCCTTTCCGATTTTTTGGCTGGTCTTTTTTTGCTGGATTCTCTTTGGTAAGAAGTTACTCAAGAAAAGAGCAAGATGCATTTTATTGAAGCGCTAGAGCGCCTGTGGGATACCTGGGAAATCATGCTTGTGATTATTCCTATTATTATTTATCAACTATTTAAGCCATAAAAAAGCGACTGACTGTGAATCCCTTGCTTTACTTTGTTGGGGCCTATGCTGCTTATCCTCTCATGACGGTATTTGAAACCAGTGGCGTTGGCATTAACCGGTGAGTCTTATGTCTGTTTGTCGGCAGTTCTGTTCTTGGTGTTGTCTCATTCATAAAAAATACGTTGCGTTAACATGGCTTCTGAGACGGAGAAATCGGGCAATTCATGGCATAGACCCTCGTTAGCTTGCCGCCATTACGGCGCTGATTGGAGCTTGTCGACAATCCCTTGATTGGCTTCGGGAAACGCATAGTCACTTAAGGCGTCTGTTGTCACCCATGCGAGGGGCTGACCCTCTACCCCTCGGGGCTCGCCTTGCCACTCTGGCACCGTATGTATGTCCAGAAGCACCTGCTTGTCGCCGTAGTCATGGCTAATGGTCATAAAAGGCTCCGAGCGCTGAATGTCAGTACCCAGCTCTTCGCGTAGCTCACGGGCCAGCGCATCATAAACGGATTCAGTCGCTTCGACCTTGCCCCCAGGGAACTCCCATAGCCCGCCCTGATGGGCATGGGCGGCCCGACGGGTAATGAGAATGCGACCAGCAGCATCGACGAGGATACCCACGGCGACGTGAATTGAAGGTGCCATACATGCTATCCAGTAAACCCCTAGGCCGCTCGGTGCGGCCGCTGGGTGCTAGGTGTTAGGTTGCTAGGTGTTAGGTTGCTAGGTGCTGGCACTCGTCAACCGAATCAGGCGTTGTCGGCATCTTCAGCGCCGTAAGCCGCTTGGCTGCCATGCCCATAGCCGTAGCCGTAGCCGTAGCCGTAGCCGTAGCCAGCACCATACCGTGAGCCATTGTAGCCCGTGGCGCTGCTGTCGAGCATGTTCAACACCACGCCGGCAAGGTTGAAGCCCCCTTGGCGAAGCCGGTCTAATGCGCCTGCCGCGCCTGCGACCGACGTTCCAGACCTGACGACCATGACGACACTGTCAGCATGTCGAGCAAGGACCAGCGCGTCGGTGACCAAGCCGAGAGGCGGAGAATCGATAATCACGTAGTCATAATGCTCGCGCACATGGCCCAGTAAGTCGCTAAACGCCTTGCTGGACAGTAGTTCGAGCGAATTACGTGTTTTCGGTTTACCTGCGAACAGCACGTGCACGTTAGCTTCCCAGATCAGCAGTGCGTCAGCCAGTTGCGCTTCGCCCGTCAGGAGTTCGCCCAAACCGACGCGGGCGGTCTGTTTTATTTCGGGGTGCCGGTGGAGAGAGGGCTTGCGTAAGTCCGCCTCAATGAGCAGCGTGCGCCCCATGGCCGATAACGCATAGCCTAAATTAATGCTTGTCGATGTTTTGCCTTCACCCGGCCCTGCCGAAGTCACCATAATGACTTGGCAACCGTCGTCTTCGCGACCGAGCAACAAGCCGGTACGCAGAGTTCTAAAGGCCTCGGCGTACACAGAGTTGGGCGCTTTAATAAACCCAAAATACGGACGCGTGCGTTCGTCCCGGGTCAGGGTATGCAGGGGCACAACCGCCAAGAGCGACTCCTGCAATTGGGTAAAGACATCCTCGGGACTGCGAATATTGCGGTTCATTGCCTCGGCAAGGAGGGCCAGCGCGGCGCCTGCAAGGAGCGCAAGCAGCGCCGCCAGCCCAACGATGAAACCTTTACGCGGCTTGACGGGAGCCTGGGGTACAACCGCGTGCTCCACAATACGCGCCGGTGCGTCTTGGAAACCCATGACCTCGGAGGTTTCGCGCACGCGATTGAAGAACATTTCGTACAGGCGCTGGTCAGCGTCAACTTTGCGCTCTAGCTCTTGGAGACGAAACTGCTGACGATTGAGCGTTGATACCTCGCTTTTGACGCTCGCCATTTGCGTCAAAAGACTCGCTTCGTTGGCCTTGGCAATACGGTACTCGGACGCAATGCCCGCGATGACCTGCTCGACCCGGGCGCGCAACGCCAAACGTGCACCGTCAAGGGAGGTTTTCGCCTGAATCATTTTAGGGTGTTCGGGCCCGTAGCGTTTCGCTAGGCGCTCCACGGCTTGGGCAGCGTCGGACTCAGCGGTCGCGGGCCCTTGAACGAGGGGGTGTTTCAACACCACCGGCGATTGCATTAACTCGGCCGTGTTACGGGTGTCCGTTAACTGCACCTCTTGGTAAACGGTTTCGGCTAGTGCCCGTGCCCGGCGCGCCTCCCCTAGCCGGCTGGTTAACTCCTGTAACTCTTGTACGCCCAAGGTTTCAATGCCCTGAATGTCGATCAAATTTTCCTGGTCACGAAACGCCTGCAACGCTTCTTGCGAGGCCGACAGGGTCGAGTACAGCTCACCCACGCGGCTAGACAACCACGAGCCTGCGGCACGGGTTGAATCGAGTTCGGCATCGAGCTGGCTCTCGACATAGACCGTTGCCATGACGTTGGGTACCTGCCCGGCCAGCGCCGGATCGGGAGACTCGAAGGCAATGGTAATCAGGCTGGTATTTCGGATGGGCGTAATGGTTAATGCAGCCATAAACCGTCCGGCCACGCTCGCTAGATGCAGATCTTGTTGGCTCCTGCTGGCATCGGGGGAAGCTACCGGCGCCTCACCGCGGAAGGTAATGAGCTCAACGAGGAATTGACGCAAAGCCGACCATTGCTCGCCGAGCCATGACGGTTCAGGCTCGCGATAGCGATACAAGGGGTGGTTCACGAGGTTTAGCTTTTCCACCGCGCGCACGGCAATGTCGCGACTCTTGATTACCTCAAACTGCGTCGACAGGTACTCGCGGCTGCCCGTGGGCAAGCCGTAGACTTCGTCAATGGACACCGTGTTGGCTTTCTGGGAGTCGATCATGACCGTGGCGCTGGCGGAAAAAATGGGGGTGGCCGACAGCGCGTAAAACGTCGCCAACATGCTCACTACGACCCCTAAGCCAACAATAGAGCGCCAGTGCCGCAGTAAGATATAAGCGAGCTGAAGAAGATCAATAACGTCGTCATCGTCGCCGCGTTCGCCACTGGGGTAGCGTCCCGAATACGCGCCCGGATACGTGCCCGGGTAACTGCCCGCATTACCGGTGGGATAAGCCCCAGGATACCCTCCCGCAGATCCCCCCGACGCCCTTTTTGGCCCGGACGTAGGGTTGCCTGGCTGCTGCGCGCGAGGGGCTTGGTCGTCAGGGGTGGAGTTGGCCATGGTTAAAAGAAGCTCTCTTCAATTTCAATAATGTCCCCGGGCGCGACGCGATCACCCATGGCCGCACTGCGTCGCTTGCCGTCGATGTCCGAGGTGATAAAAAATTTCGTGGGCGACGCCCGGTCGGTAAATCCACCGGCAATGGATACGGATTTTTCCACCGTCAGACCTGGCGTAAAGGCATAGTTCCCGGGCTTCTCCACCTCGCCACGAACGAAAAATGGCCGGTATTCCACCATGGCCACGCTGACACGAGGATTAATAAGAAACCGGCCGCGCAGTCCCTCGGTAATGCTTGACTCGAGCTGCCTCACCGTCAGCCCTGCGACCTGTACCGCGCCTAGCAAGGGGTAAGATAACGCGCCCGAGTCGTCAACCAGCGCAGAAACACTGAGCTCGGGCTCGTCGAAGACCTCAATGGCAATACGGTCACCGGTATTTAAGGTGTAGTTAGTGGTCGCTGGCTGGGCAAACACCGGTAGTGCTGCGAACGTCACTGTCACTACTATGGCCCACATGACACCGCGCGCGCATCTCATTGGCGTACCACCCTGTATTCTAAAAGACAAAGGCTACCACGAAGGTAGCCCAAAACTAAGGTGATAAAGAGGCTACGCAAAGAATAAAAAGCAAGCCTCACTAGCCCTACCGACCCATTACAGCCCCAAGACGAACCCGATTGCTATGCTGTTATCGGTGTAACTGAGACCCCCTTGGCTCGAATCTTTGTCTTCGTAGTTGTATTCGAGATACACAGGCACCCGGCGCCAGTAGGTATAGTTTACCCGCACGCCGGCGTTGATGAGGTCATCCTCTCGATCACCGCCTGAGCCTTCGTAGGTATCTTTGCCCACAGACCCGCGCAGGTTAAGCGACGTGAAGCCGCCCACATCTTGGGTGACATCAAGACTCACTTGGCGCCGATCAATAAAATTTCCCACCAAGGTCGTCTCAGTGGGCGTCCGCGCTCCTCGAATATACACCTGCGTCCGCTCACGAGGCTGCAGTTGTACGTCGACCATCCAAGCCAAGCCGTTCGAATCTCCTCGACCGCTGTCGTCGAAGTCTTTAGTAAACCAACCCAGGCGTGCGGAGCTGGTCAGCCCTGCACTGGCCTCCCATTCGGCACCAGCAGTGATGATATCTTCTGTGCTGTTGAAAGAGGCCAGCGTACCCGCGGCGAAGGGGTAATCAAAATCGCTACCCTCGTATTGAATCGTCAAGTCGGTTTTGGGTGCTATGGGGTAGAAAAAATTAAGCCCCAACTGGCGTTGATCGTAGTCGCGAGACTGAGTGAAAGTCCGAAAGTTTTGGTACTCCTTGTCGAGCAAGCGCGCTGAGCCCTGTATGCGGCTAGCGCCCTTGGCGCCGTAGGTCAGCATGGCGCCCGCCGTGACTTGCTCGTAGGTCACGGGCTCATTAATACCCTGACCGATGGCCCCTTCCGACAGACCCGTTCCGCGATCTTCGTGAATATCTGCCCAGCCGGCGTCAATATCAATAGCCCAGCGAGCTGTGGGCTCTATATGCGCTTGTGCGTCGAGCCGATGATCCCGGTAGTCGTTGGTTTCACCCGGCGGGTTGTCTCGGTAATAATTGTAATCACCAGAGTAGCTAAAGCCATAGGTATTGCGACGCTCCTGAGCCAAAAACTCAATGGCCGGCGTCAAGCGATATAGCGTCGCGCTTGTTTCATCGGTGGGGCGACGATAAATGTTACTCCGATGCTTGGCTTCAACGCCCAATGTCGGGGTGACTTCAAAGGGGCCCGCAGCTACTGTGCCCGGAGTGCCCGCTGCCAGCACCGCTGAGGCAGAGGCCTGCAGCGCCAAGACTAGGGCCAGCCCCAAAACGCGCCGCCCAAGACCGGGGCCCAGTTGTCGGTCTACAGCCATAATATCCTCGAATTGCAATCCTCGAAGTGCATTTTATTACTACGCCTTATTAGTGAGTACCGCCACCGAGGGGGCTGAGCAATGGCCTAGTCGTTTGACCCAATACCTGCCAAGACAGAAGCGGACAAAAGCGGACAAAAGCCGAAACACACTCGCCCAGAGCGAACCATAATGAAAAAATGGGATCATTAAAAGAAAAACTGCTACTATTTCTGGAAATTAACGGGGCAAGCACCACCCCAAAAAACAGCACCACCCCAAAAAACAGCACCACCCCAAAAAACAATGCGACGCCAACCGCTACCCCATGGTCGCCCAGATAGCAGAGCCAGGGTTAGTAGGAAGACTATCGCCACTCTCTCCGATACCCGCTTCGGAGCGAGTCGTCAGTAGTAACGGGCCAGCC
>Ga0209308_10000082_pt1 | contig 88817 bp, 84 predicted proteins | sample COGITO_mtgs_1204_3_FD_184806 | JGI IMG/M metagenome (GOLD analysis project Ga0209308, IMG submission 184806) | Pelagic marine microbial communities from North Sea - COGITO_mtgs_120405 (SPAdes) (version 2) | ecosystem: Environmental > Aquatic > Marine > Epipelagic ... | reverse complement strand
GTTCTTGATTTAAATATTCTTGTATACCAAAGAAATAGATCAATTCTCATAAATAAATTAAATTTATAATTTATATCAGAAATATAAGAAAATTGTATCTTGCGTCATATTTATTTTAAATGAAAAATTTACTCAGAAATACTATATATTTTTTATCGATTATTATTTTGTTTTATTCTTGTAGTGGATCTGACGATGAGGATATCGATTCTGTTCCTTTAAAACCAATTTCCACTCAGTACGTTATTGAAAACGATTCAATAATTGAATTCATGCAAACGCATTTTTATAATTATGAAGATTTTACTAATCTTTCTTCTAATAGTACTGTTGAATTAATCATTGATACAATATCAGGAGATAATATCGACAAAATTTCCTTGTTTGATCAAGTAACCACTTTAAGTGTTGATATCCTTGACGAAAATGACGAAGTCGTTCCTCATAATTTGTATTATATTATTAATCGTGAAGGAAGTGGTCAAAGCCCAACAGTCGCTGATTCAGTTTTTGTTTCTTATAAAGGATTGACTCTTGGAAATAATGTTTTCGACTCAAGAAAGAATCCCGTATGGCTAGATAATACAACTGTTGTTAGAGGGTTTAAAGAATTTAATGCATTATTAAAAAGAGGTGATATTTCAACAAATCCAAATGGAACTTATGAATTTAATAATTTTGGAGTGGGGTTTGTTATAATGCCATCTTTTTTAGGTTATTATGAAAATAGTACTGCTGGCATACAACCTTATTCACCACTTATTTTTCAAGTTAACATGCATACTATGAATACTGCTGATCATGACGCAGATGGAGTTAACTCCATTGATGAAGATTTAAATGGTGATCATATCTTTAGTAATGATGATACAGACTCAGATAATATACCTAATTATAGAGATCGGGATGATGATGGAGATGGAGTTTTAACTAAAGATGAATTTGACCTGGATGGAGATGGAGTCGCTGATGATACAGACGGAGATGGAATTCCTGACTATTTAGATAATGATGAAAATTAGTATTTATAAATAATAAGAAACTCCTAAAAGATATAATCGTCCTTGCGATGTTATATATTGATTTTTAATTTCAACTTGGTTTTCCATAAAATTAATTTCATTTTCAGAAAAACCTCTTTCTGCTCTAAGGTCTATTTCAAATTTTCCAAATTTCAAACCTATTCCGTATTGTAGTCCTAATCTATATTGGTTTTTTAAATCATCTAAATCAATATTATCGTAACTCACATTTTTTATAAACTCAAATCTTGGTCCAGCAAAGATATTGACTAAACCAAAAGCTTTATAACCTAACATTAAGGGAATATCAATTTTGTTTTGATTAAAATCTGTTACAACATTTTGAGTTTGAACTAATACATATGGAATGTCATAGCTATTTTTTATTTTAGAATAAATTATTTCAGGTCTTATAAAAAAATCATTAATAAATAATTTAAGAAAAACTCCAATATGTTGACCGTTTCTTGATTCAAAAATATTGATACTATTATTAATTGATTCTATTTTTGAATCAATATTTAAATTACTATTAAAACTTATTCCTCCTTTTATACCGTATTCAAATTGTGAAAATGCATTAAATGAAATAATTAAGAACAATAAATTAATTCTTTTCAAACTCTTTTTCTTTTAATTACTTTTAAACTTAAATCTATTATAGATTTATAATTAATTCCGTATTTATCCATTAACTGAGCAGGTGTTCCAGATTCGCCAAATGTATCGTTTGTTGCTACAAATTCTTGAGGAACAGGTTTATTTTTTACTAAAACTCTAGCCACACTTTCTCCTAATCCACCTAAAAAATTATGCTCTTCTGCAGTTACAACACATCCAGTTTTTGAAACAGACTTTATTATAGCTTTTTCATCTAAAGGCTTAATTGTGTGTATGTTTATAACCTCAGCTGAAACACCTTGATTGTTCAAAACTTTTGAAGCTTCAAGGGCTTCCCAAACTAAATGTCCAGTAGCAATAATTGTAACATCACTACCCTCTGTTAATTTCACTGCTTTTCCTATTTCAAAAACTTGATTTTCAGGCGTAAATACAGGCACTGCTGGTCTTCCAAATCTCAAATATACAGGACCAACGTAATCTGCTATAGCAATTGTTGCAGCTTTAGTTTGATTATAATCACATGGATTAATTACTACCATTCCAGGGAGCATTTTCATAAGACCAATATCTTCAAGTATTTGATGTGTTGCACCATCTTCACCGAGAGTTACACCGGCATGAGAAGCACATATTTTTACATTTTTTCCAGAGTATGCGATTGATTGTCTTATTTGGTCATAAACTCTTCCAGTGGAAAAATTTGCAAAAGTTCCTGTAAATGGAATTTTACCACCAATCGTTAATCCTGCTGCAATTCCCATCATATTTGCTTCAGCAATACCAACTTGAAAAAATCTATTAGGATTTTCTTCAATAAATTTATTCATTTTTAATGATCCAATAAGATCTGCACAAAGCGCTACAACATTTGGATTTTTTCTTCCAAGTTCAGCTAGGCCGGCTCCAAAACCACTTCTAGTATCTTTTTTTTCAGTGTAAGTATATTCTTTCATTGTTATATTAAGTGATTTTGTTAATAATCTCCAAGAGTTTCTTTGTTTTGAGACAAGGCTGAAATCAATTGTTCATCGTTTGGCGCTTTTCCATGCCATGCATGTGTATGCATCATGAAATCCACACCATTACCCATCATAGTTTTTAGTAATACGCAAATAGGTTTTTTATTTCCGCAAAGTGATTTTGCAATTAATAATCCTTTAGAAATATCATCAATGTTATTACCATTTTCAACCTCTAACACATTCCATCCAAAAGCTTCAAATTTTTCTTTGATACTTCCCATTGGAAGAACATCATCTGTTGCACCATCAATTTGCTTTCCGTTTAAATCAACAGTAGCAATCAAATTATCAATTTTTTTTGCAGATGCATACATAATAGCTTCCCAGTTTTGTCCCTCCTGCAACTCTCCATCACCCATAAGTAAATAAACTAAATTTGAATCGTTGTTTATTTTCTTTGCTTCTGCAGCTCCAATAGCAACGGATAAACCTTGCCCTAGTGATCCTGAGGCGATTCTCACACCAGGAAGACCTTCGTGTGTAGTCGGATGACCTTGTAATCTTGAATTTAACAATCTAAATGTATTTAATTCTTTAACGGGAAAATATCCAGTTCTAGCTAAAACACTGTAAAAAACAGGTGAAATGTGACCGTTAGATAAAAAGAATATATCTTCATCATAGCCATCCATTTCAAAGCCTTCTTTTCTGTTCATGATTTCATTATAAAGTACTACTAGAAATTCAGCACACCCCAACGATCCTCCTGGATGTCCAGAATTTACTTTATGAACCATTCTAAGAATATCTCTTCTGACTTGTGTGGTTAACTCATTTAAATTGTTTTGCATGTAAATTATTTTTATAATTATAAATTTAATTATATGATGCCCCATTGCAAACTAATTTCTGTAATTAAATACATAATTAATTAACAATTTTAAATAGGTATTATTAATAACTATAGATGATTATCTTTGATCTTTTATTTTAATGAAATTTAAATTAGAACATAAAGATTATGAATCGCAAGCCAGAGCATGTGCTATTGAAACAGATCATGGAGTTATTCAAACTCCAATTTTTATGCCAGTAGGAACTGCCGCAACAGTTAAGGGTGTTGATCAGCTGATTTTAAAAAAAGAAATTAATCCTGATATAATTTTAGCAAATAATTATCATTTGTATTTAAGACCAGGTCCTGAAATTATTTCTAAAGCTGGAGGAATTCATAAATTTATGAACTGGGATTCTCCAATCCTTACTGATAGTGGAGGTTATCAAGTTTATTCTTTATCTGCAAATAGAAAAATTAAAGAAGAAGGTGTTAAGTTTAAATCTCACATAGATGGTTCTTATCATTTTTTTACACCAGAAAGAGCTATTAATATTCAAAAATCAATTGGAGCAGATATAATAATGGCTTTTGACGAATGCACACCTTATCCATGTGAATATAATTATGCTAAAAAATCTATGCACATGACGCATAGATGGTTGATTAGATGTATTAATGAATTTAATAAGTCTGACCCAGTTCATGGTTATTCCCAAACTTTATTTCCAATTGTACAGGGAAGTGTATATAAAGATTTAAGGTTACAGTCTGCAGAATTTATCTCTGAAACTAATGCTTTTGGAAATGCAATTGGAGGTTTATCGGTAGGCGAACCTGCAGAGGAAATGTATGCTATGACTGAAGTAGTATGTAATGTCCTTCCTGAAGAGAAACCCAGGTATTTAATGGGTGTAGGTACTCCTATTAATTTATTAGAAAATATAGCTCTTGGTGTAGATATGTTTGATTGCGTAATGCCAACAAGAAATGCAAGAAATGGTATGTTGTTTACAGCTCATGGAAGAATAAATATTAAAAATAAAAAATGGGAAAATGATTTTAGTCCCTTGGATAGTGATAACTATTCATATGTTGACACTTACTATTCAAAAGCATATTTAAGACACTTATTTACTGTTAAGGAGTCATTAGGAAGACAAATTGCAACAATTCATAACTTAGCTTTCTATTTATGGTTGGTAAGAGAAGCTAGAAATCAAATTTTAAAAGGAACTTTTATAGCCTGGAAAAAATTAATGGTAAGACAAATGGATAATAAATTATAATTTTTGAAAATTTTAGATAACTATATTATTAAAAAATATTTGATAACATTCACTTCAATGTTATTACTATTTATTCCAATTGGAATTTTAGTTGATCTTTCTGAAAAAATAGATAAATTAAAAGAATTTGATGTTCCGTTTAATGAAATTGTAGATTATTATTCAAATTTTGTTTGGTATTTTGGTAATACTCTTTATCCAATTTTTATTTTTTTAGCTGTAATATGGTTTACATCAAAAATAGCTAATAATTCTGAGGTTATTGCCATTCTAAGTTCAGGCATCTCATTTAATAGATATTTAAAACCATTTATGATTGCAGCTTTTATTGTAGCTGTTTTCGCTCTCTTTTCAGGTATGTTTATAGTTCCAGAAAAGAATAAAAAATACAATGAGTTTCAGTATAAATATTTGAAAAAAAATAAAAAATCAAGAGAAACTTCTAAAATTTACAAACAAGTTAACGATAGCGATTTTATTTATGTAAGTAGTTATAATCCAACAAGAGAGATGGCTTATGATTTTTCTTATGAAAAATTTGTAGATAATTCTTTAAGTTATAAAATAACTGCTCGTAATATTAGATGGATTTCTGAAGATAGTATATATAGATTAAACGATTATTTTAAAAGAACCTTCAAGAATGACAAGCAGTTAATTGAATCTAAAAGAATTAAAGACACCATTTTCTCATTTAAAATAGATGAGCTTTCAAGTTTAAATTATATGGCAGAAACACAAAATTTCTTTCAGCTTAATAAATTCATTAATCAAGAAATTGAAAGTGGATCTCCATTAATAAATAATCATTTATTAGTTAGACATAAAAGATGGAGCATACCTTTTTCTACATTTGTATTAACTCTTTTAGCTGTCTCTGTTTCCTCATTTAAACGAAGGGAAGGAATGGGTATTAATTTAGCATTTGGAATCATTACTGCTTTTACATTTGTCTTTTTTGATAAGTTTTTCTCAGTTATGGTAAGTAAATCAAATTTATCTCCTTTTTTAGGTGCGTGGATTCCTAATTTTGTTTTTCTCTTATTAGCTTTTTATTTTTTAAAAAATGCCAAAAAATAAACTAAAAAGCTTATTACATTTTCATTTTATAGTTTTCATTTTTGGATTCACTGCAATATTAGGTTCACTAATTTCTGTTGACTCTTTAAGCTTAGTCTGGTATAGAATGTTAATTGCTTTAATTTTATTGTTGTTAATTGCTTTAATTTTTAAAAAAAATATAAAAGTTTCAAAACAAATTCTCATAAAATTGCTATTCTGTGGAGTATTAATTTCTTTACATTGGATTACTTTTTTTCAAGCTATTAAGGTTTCTAATGTCTCGATTACTTTAAGTGTGCTTTCATTAGGTGCATTTTTAACTTCATTTTTAGAACCGTTTTTTTATAAACGGAAAATAATTCCTTATGAAATTTTTTTAGGAATTTTTGTTGTAATTGGAACCTCTTTAATTTTTAAATCTCAATTTTATTATGTTGAAGGAATATTTTACGCTTTAATATCAGTCTTTCTCAGTGTAATTTTTGGATTAATCAATGGAAAGCTAATTGAAAATTCAAGTTCTTTGACAATAACTATTTATGAACTTTTAGGAGGTGTTTTATTAATTACTTTAATCTTAATATTTGTTGGTGATTTTAATACTGATTTTTTTAAAATTTCTAGTTCCGACTGGTTCTGGCTATTTTTATTAGGCTCCGTATGTACAGCTTATGCTTTTGTTGTTTCTGTAGAAGTTTTAAGACATTTATCCCCTTATTCATTAATGATATCCATTAATATGGAGCCAGTTTATGGAATTATTTTAGCAATTTTTATTCTAAATGAAAATACTCAATTATCAATAGAGTTTTATATTGGCTTTATTATAATTTTTATTTCTGTTATTTTAAATGGAATTATAAAGCTTCGTAAAAATAAAATCATTTAATTTTTTTTTATTTATATATTTGAAAATATTTTAATAATATGGAATATTTAGATTTTGAATCTCCTTTAAAAGAATTAGAGGATCAACTAGCTGAATGTAAATTAATTGGTGAGAAATCTGAGGTGGATGTTTCAGAGACTTGTGAAAAATTATTAAAAAAAATTGATATTACTAAAAAAGATATTTATAAAAATATTACTCCTTGGCAAAGAGTACAATTATCAAGACATCCTTCTAGACCATATACGTTAGATTATATTCAAGCTTTAACAAATGGATCATTTTTAGAATTGCATGGTGATAGAAATATTGGCGATGATAAGGCCATGATTGGCGGGTTTGGAAAAATTGATGATCAATCTTTCCTATTTATTGGACAGCAAAAGGGATATAACACTAAAACACGTCAATATCGTAATTTTGGAATGGCAAATCCTGAAGGATACAGAAAAGCATTAAGGCTTATGAAGTCTGCAGAAAAATTTAATATCCCCATTGTTACTTTAATTGATACACCAGGTGCTTTTCCAGGTTTAGAAGCTGAGGAAAGAGGTCAAGGAGAAGCCATAGCACGTAATATATTTGAAATGTTTAATATTAGAACTCAAATTATTTCAATTGTAATAGGTGAAGGTGCTTCTGGGGGAGCTTTAGGAATTGCAGTTGGAGATCATGTAATGATGCTTGAAAATACATGGTATTCTGTAATATCTCCTGAATCTTGTTCTTCTATACTTTGGAGAAGTTGGGATTATAAAGAAAAAGCTGCTGAAGCCTTAAAATTAACTCCCAACGATATGAAAAAGAATAACTTAATTGACAAAATCATTCTTGAACCTTTGGGAGGTGCCCATAGCAATAGAGAAAAGATTTTTAAATCTGTTAAAAAAGCTATTATCAATTCATTTAATTTATTATCTCAAAAAAATTTAGATGATTTAATTAATGATAGAATGAATAAGTTTACTTCGATGGGTGTGTTTGATGAATAAAAACTTCCAGATGTTAACAATTAATTTGATTTATTAACAAATTATTGTTTGTTTAATAACCCTTTTTTTTAGCTAAATCTATTTTACTTTTTTTAAGTTAGTTGTATGGAAAAAGTCAAACCAAATTTTGATAGATCTTTTAAAAAACCTCAGGTTGTTTCTTTTGAAAAAGGAAAACTTCCTCCTCAGGCTTTAGATTTAGAAGAAGTTGTTTTGGGTGCAATGATGATCGATAAGAAAGGTGTAGATGCTGTTATAGATATTTTACATTCAGAAGCTTTTTACAAAGAATCTCATCAATATATCTTTCAAAGTATAGTAAAGTTATTTGAAAATACTGAACCAATAGATTTATTAACAGTATCTACAAAACTGAAATCTGATGGTAAATTAGAAAAAGCTGGAGGAGATTATTATTTAGTTCAACTTACTCAAAAGGTATCATCATCTGCTCACATTGAATATCATGCTAGAATTATATTACAAAAATATATACAAAGGAGTTTAATTAGAATTTCAACTGAAATTATAGAGGAGTCTTACGATGAAACAAAGGATGTTTTTAATTTGTTAGATAAAGCAGAATCTAAACTTTATGATGTAACCCAAGGAAATATTAAAAAATCTACGGAAACTGCTCAAAGCTTAGTAATACAAGCAAAGAAAAAAATTGAAGAAATATCAAATAAAGATGGTCTTAGTGGAATTCCATCTGGTTTTTCAGACCTTGATAAATTAACCTCAGGATGGCAGCCAAGTGATTTAGTTATTATCGCAGCTCGTCCTGGAATGGGTAAAACTGCATTAACATTGTCTATGGCTAGAAATATTGCAGTAGCAAAAAATATTCCAATAGCATTTTTCTCTTTAGAAATGTCCTCAATACAATTAATTACAAGACTTATTTCATCTGAAACTGGATTATCTTCTGAAAAATTAAGAACTGGTAACTTAGAAAAGTTTGAATGGGAACAATTAAATGTAAAAGTATCTGCTTTAGAAAATGCTCCTTTGTTTATTGATGACACTCCTTCATTATCAATTTTTGACCTTAGAGCTAAAGCAAGAAGATTGTCATCCCAATACGGAATTAAACTTATTGTAATTGATTATCTTCAATTAATGACAGCTGGAGGATCAAATAAAAATGGTAACCGAGAACAGGAAATATCAACTATTTCTAGAAACTTAAAAGCTTTAGCTAAAGAATTAGATGTTCCAGTTATTGCTTTATCTCAATTATCAAGGGCAGTTGAAACAAGAGGAGGGAGTAAAAGACCTATCCTTTCAGATTTAAGAGAATCTGGTGCAATTGAACAAGATGCGGATATCGTTTCTTTTATTTATAGACCTGAATATTATAAAATTGACGAGTGGGACGATGAAGAACGAACTCCATCTGCAGGTCAAGCAGAATTTATAGTTGCAAAACATAGGAATGGAGGTTTGAATAATATTAAACTCAAGTTTGTTTCTAACTTAGGAAAATTCGAAAATCTAGATAATTTTGAAACTCCATTTGAATACCAATCAAAAATAAATAAGGATAGTCTGAAAGTTAATCCAGATCAAGCTTTTGAAAGTGGTGGGTACAGAGATGATAATGAGGATATACCTTTTTAAATAATCCCTTATTTTACTTTATTTACAATTTCTGTAAAAGCTTCAGGATTATTCATTGCCAAGTCAGCTAAAACTTTTCTATTAATATCAATATTATTAGCTTTTAGTTTACCCATAAGTTCGGAATAAGATAATCCGTGTAACCTTGCTCCAGCATTTATTCTAGTAATCCAAAGTGCTCTAAATGTTCTTTTCTTGTTTTTTCTGTCTCTGTAAGCATATGTAAGACCTTTTTCAACAGCATTTTTAGCTACTGTCCATACGTTCTTTCTTCTTCCGAAATATCCTTTAGCTTGTTTTAGAATTTTTTTTCTTCTTTGTCTTGAGGCAACTGAATTTACTGATCTAGGCATTTTATTTATTATTTTTTGGATTAGGTGTCACACTTATGAACTTTAGACCTTTTTCCTGGTTAAACTTGTTTTATAAACCGTTTTATTTCAAACGTAGTTGTTGTTTAATATTGTTGCTATCGCTGTCACTTACAAGCCCAGAGTGAGTTAGTTTTAACTTTCTCTTTTTTGATTTTTTTGTTAAAATGTGACTTTTAAAAGCGTGCTTTCTTTTAATTTTACCTGTTCCAGTAACTTTGAATCTTTTCTTAGCACTAGATTTTGTTTTCATTTTAGGCATAACTTCTCTATTATTTATTTCTTTGGGGCAACAAACATAATCATTTTTTTTCCTTCCATTGTAGGTAAGGACTCAACTTTTCCATATTCTTCTAATTCTTGAGCAAGTTTTAATAACAGTATCTGACCTTGTTCTTTAAAAATTATTGATCTTCCTTTAAAAAAAACATATGCTTTTAATTTAGCACCTTCTTTGAGAAACTTTATACCATGTTTTTTTTTAAATTGGTAATCATGTTCATCGGTTTGGGGACCAAATCTAATCTCTTTTACAATAACTTTAGTTGATTTTGCTTTTAATACTTTATCTCTTTTCTTTTGTTCATATAAAAACTTTTTATAATCTAATATTTTACAAACTGGTGGTGAAGCTTTTGGCGAAATTTCAACTAAATCTAATTCTAGTTCATTAGCTAAATCAATACCCTTTTGAAGTGGATATACTCCTACCTCAACGTTATTACCAACGAGTCTAATTTCATTAGCTCTAATAAATCCATTTATTTTATGAGGATTCTCTTTAATTATTCTAGCAGGTCTTCTGCTTCTTTTTCTTCTAATTGCTATAGCTGTAAGTTTAAATTATTAAAAATCTTTTATTGTTTCAATTGTTTTTTTCTTTAAAAACTGAGTAAAATCATCAATACTCATTTTTCCAATGTCCTTTCCGCCGTGCGCTCTTATAGGAAATATTTCATCTTTAACTTCTTCATCACCAATAATTAACATAAAGGGAACTTTGTTAAGTTCTGATTCACGTATTTTTTTTCCTACTGTCTCGCTTCTATCATCTACAGTGGCGCGAATTTCGTCATTTTCTAGTAATTTTAAAACTTTTTCGCTATATATTTTGTGTTTTTCTCCAACAGGTATAATAGATACTTGATTCGTAGTTAACCATAAAGGAAAATTACCACCAGTATGTTCTATTAAAATAGCTATGAACCTTTCTAAACTTCCAAAAGGAGCTCTGTGAATCATTACCGGTCTTTGTGATTGATTATTTTTGTCAACATAAGTTAAATCAAATCTTTCAGGAAGATTATAATCTACCTGAATTGTACCTAATTGCCACTCTCTTCCTAAAGCATCTTTAACCATAAAGTCTAATTTTGGTCCATAAAATGCAGCTTCACCATATTCGATTTTATAATTTAAACCTTTTTCTTTAGTTGCGTTTACTATAGCATTTTCTGCTTCTTTCCAATTATCATCAGAACCAATATATTTATCTTTATTTTTTGGATCTCTCAAAGAAACTTGAGCCTTAAAGTTTTCAAAACCAAGTGATTTAAAGACATATAATACTAAGTCTATTACATTTTTAAATTCAGAATTTAATTGTTCTTGAGAGCAAAAAATATGTGCATCATCCTGAGTAAAACCTCTAACTCTTGTTAATCCATGTAATTCACCACTTTGTTCATATCTATAAACTGTTCCAAATTCAGCATATCTTACAGGAAGTTCTTTATAACTCCATTGTTTTGCATTGTACATTTCACAGTGATGTGGACAATTCATAGGTTTTAATAAAAACTCTTCTCCATCTGCAGGAGTAGTTATTGGTTGAAAACTACTTTCTCCATATTTTTGATAATGACCAGAGGTCATATAAAGTTCTTTGTTACCTATATGAGGGGATATTACCTGTTTGTATCCAGCTTTTTTTTGAGCTTTTTTTAAGAAATTCTCTAATCTATCTCTTAATTCAGCTCCTTTTGGAAGCCATAATGGTAAACCTTGTCCTACTTTATTTGAGAATGTAAATAACTCTAATTCTTTTCCAAGCTTTCTATGATCTCTTTTTTTAGCTTCTTCGATAAGATTTAAATATTCTGTTAATTCTTTTTGTTTAGGAAATGAAATTCCGTAAACCCTGGTAAGTTGTTTATTATTTTGATCAGCTCTCCAATAGGCACCTGCAACACTCATTAGTTTCACTGCTTTTATATGTCCGGTATGTGGAATATGACCCCCTCTACATAAATCTGTAAAATTATCGTGATCACAAAACGTTATTTCTCCATCTTCTAAGTTTTCTATCAGTTCTACCTTGTATTGATTTTTTATACTTGAGTAATATTTTAAAGCAGATTTTTTTGAAATTGATCTAAGTTTAAATTCGTGTTTTTCTCTAGCAATTTCAATCATTCTTTTTTCTATTCTAGAAAAATCTTTCTCTGACATTGAATGCTCTCCAAAATCTACGTCATAATAGAATCCATTATTTATTGCAGGACCAATAGTAAGTTTTATATTTTTATAAAATTCCTTTAAAGTTTGTGCTAATATATGAGCTGAGGAATGCCAGAATGCTTTTTTTCCTTCAGAATCATTCCATGTGTAAAAAGTTAAATCTCCATTATCTTTAAGCTCAGTAACTGTTTCAATTATTTTTCCATTGAATTTTGCAGAAATTATATTTCTAGCAAGTCCTTCGCTAATTGAAGATGCAATTTGAAAAGGTGTTATTCTAGATTCATATGATCTAGTAGCTCCATCTGGAAATTTAATTTCAATCATTTGTAAAAAAAATATTATTACAAAGATAATATCATTGAATTACTTAACAACTTAACTGTCTTTTTTTTTAAATATAGAATCTACAATATTTTTTAAACCTCTAATACCTTGAACAATAGCTATTATACATATTATTATACTAATTGAAAAAACAATATTAAACCATGGGTGATCCTCATTTTTTAATGACTGAAACATTAATGTAGGACCTAGGAACATAAAAAAAAAGGACAATATTACCTGCTTAAAACCTTTAGAAAATAGATTTTTTTTCATTTTATATGACTATTAATTGCTTTTCTAACACTTTTATGAATATTTAAAAGCTCACTTGCCTTTTTTTCATTTACTAATAAGGTATTCATGATAATATTTTTTCCTCTGTTTACTAATTTATCATTTGAAAGTTGCATGTCTACCATTTTATTTCCCTTAATTTTACCAATCTTAATCATTGATATTGTGGAAATCATATTTAGTACCAATTTTTGAGCAGTTCCAGCTTTCATTCTTGAACTTCCAGTTACTACTTCGGGACCGACATTGATTTCAATTGGGTATTTACAAGCTAAAGATAACGGACTTCCTGGATTACACGTTATACACCCTGAAGGTATGTTGTTTTTATTGCAATTACTTATAGCACCTAAAACATATGGAGTAGTTCCTGATGCAGCAATTCCAATTACAAAATCTTTTTTGTTAATAGTATGTTCTAATAAATCTTCCCATCCTTTCATGGGTTCATCTTCAGCATTTTCAATACTTTTTCTTATTGCTTTATCTCCACCTGCTATGATTCCGTTAACAAGAGTGTTCTCAACTCCAAAAGTTGGAGGACACTCAGAGGCATCAACTACACCTAATCTTCCACTTGTTCCTGATCCAATGTAAAAAAGTCTTCCTCCTTTACTAATTTGTTCAATTACTTTTAAAATTAAATTATTTATATTATTTAATTCTTTTTGAACATTATAAGCAACACTTTTATCTTCCTTGTTAATTATTTCTAACAATTCCAAAGACGATTTTAATTCTAAATCATCATAATTTGAATTCGATTCTGTTATTTTTTCAAAACTCATAAATTATTTTTAATCAAAAAAACCATCTGGGGCATCATTTTTAAATAATCTAAAGTAATCAAATTCAGAAACTCTGTAATAACCTAAAGGAAAATTTTCAGGGTTGGATTGATTTCTTACATTTCCTTTGATTACTGAATTTGCAGTAGAGAATGGTCTTCCGTTTTGTGCTCCAGCTTGAGATGTAAGTATATTGAGATAATTGTAGTAATCTTCAGTTATTCCGTTTATTTCGATATTAATATAATCTTCTTCTTTTAAATATTCAGTTTTATCAATAAAAAATGAAAAAGTAAATTCATTTCCGTTTATGTACTTATCTAAAGCAGGTAAATAATCAACCTTACCATTTATTTTCGGACCAAATTTCCACAAATAATAATTACCTAACTCTGGTGGATCGCTAAAAGTTACAAGTAATTCAACTTCATCTTCATTTAATGACTTTCTATCACCAAACTTTACAGAATTAATTTTCGGAGTTTGAACTAATTTTTCAGTTGAAACATAAGTATTATTATCATGTTTAATCGATATAATATAATCCTCATTTTTAATATTATTTACGTTTGCCCAATAATATGATTTAACGTTGTCAAAATCTAAATTAATTATATCATCATTTACTAAAACAGAAACTTGTGCATTTTCAACAATATTAATTTCTTCAGAAAAATAAGGAATTGTTTCGCTTAGTTTGATAACAGCTGTTCCGTTAATACTATCTCTATGTTTTGAGATACTAGCATCTACTACTAATCTTTTGTCTTTAAAATCAGTATCTAATTCTATTACTTTTTCACAGCCAGACGTTAATACTATTAAAATTATTAAAATAAGATTTTTCATCAGAATTTAAAATTATAAGTTATACTTGGAACAATACCAAAAATGGAAAGTTGAACTGCTTCATTTTTCAAAGTTTCACTATTTTCTCTGAAAAAAATCGAATTCGCATTATCTCTGTTATATATGTTGTAAAAACCAAATATCCATTCACTTTTATATTGTTTTATCTTCTGAGAATTCAATGTTACTGAAACATCTAATCTGTGGTAATTGGGTAATCTTTTTGAATTCCTAGGTCCATAGTTTGGAATATTTAAATCCATGTAAGTATACTGTCCCACAGGGTAGTTAGTGGGTTGACCAGTTTGAAATATGAAATTAGTATTTAACGTAAATTTATCTGATATTTTATAGTTTGAAACAAAGCTAATGTCATGGGTTTTATCATATGATGTAAAATACCATTCACCATCATTTATACCTTTTTCAAAACTTGTTCTTCCTTCAGTTTTTTGCTCTGATTTTGACAGAGTGTATGCTAACCAATAATTATGTCTTCCATTACTTTTTTTAAACAAAAATTCCCATCCATATGCTCTTGATTTTCCAGGTAATAAAACACGCTCTACTGCTTCATTAGCTACTAAATCTGCTCCATCAATATAATCAAGTCTATTTTTAATTTTTTTATAAAATAATTCAGTTTCTAAATTAAATTTATTTTTAATTTTTGATTGAAACCCTAATGCCCATTGATCTAGCTTTTGGGGTTTTAAATATGGGCCACTAGGTGTCCAAACATCCAAAGGCGCTGGCGCACTTGTATTTGATATTAAATGTATGTATTGATTTAATCTATTGTAGCTAGCTTTTACAGATTTATTATCAAAGTTATAGGCTAAGTTTAACCTAGGCTCAATATTTCCATACGCTTTTATGGTGTTTTTATTTATATCAAATTTTCCTGATGATTCAGCACCTTTATATATGCCTAAATTAGAATCATAATCAACTGGATTATCATTTAAATAACTGTTCAGACCATTTTGCTTAAATCTAAGAAACTGATTTACTCTCAGGCCATATCTTAATGCAATTCGTTTTGAAATATTATGAACAACATCAAAGTATGCGGAATTTTCTAATGCATATTTTTTATTTAAATTTTTATAATTAATACCCGAATCATTAATTGGTTTTATTTCCCCTGGATTAAATTCATAATAGATAGAATTAAGTCCATAATTAAATTGAATTTTTTCAGAATAATAGTTTTTTAAATCGAACTTTATATTTAAATTTTTTATTCCCGAATTCCAATTAAATCCAATAAAATCAAGGGTTAATCCATAATAATAATCACTGTATATAATTGATGTATTTGTGAATGTTTTGTCGTTCAACAAATGATTCCATCTTAGGTTAATAGTAGAATTTCCATAAGTGTTGGAAAAAGTGTTATTTAATCTAAATAAATCTCTTCCAAAATAACCTGAAAAATACAAAGTATTCTTATCGTCTATTTTAAAGTTAGACTTCGTATTTAAATCATAAAAATATGCTACATTTTCTATATCAGTTAATTTTAAAAATAAATGAGCATAGGATCCACGTCCTGCAATTAGAAATGAACTTTTATTTTTTTGAATAGGCCCTTCAAAAAGTAATCTACTTGAGATTAAACCAATTCCGCCACTAAGTTTATTTACCTTGCTGTTTCCGTCTTTTTGATAAACATCTAATACAGAAGATAATCTTCCACCATAAGAGGCAGGAATACCTCCTTTGTAAAGTTTTAATTCTTTAATTGCATCTGAATTAAATACCGAAAAAAGTCCAAATAAGTGGGAGGAATTATAAATGATAGCTTCATCAAATAAAATTAAATTTTGATCGCCTGCACCTCCACGGACATTAAATCCCCCAGTTCCTTCACCTGAATTTGAAACTCCAGGCAAAAGTTGAATTGTTTTTAATAAATCTGATTCACCAAATAGTACAGGTGTTTGTTTTATGGTTTGATTAGACAAGATATTTAAACTCATTACAGGTTTTTTAATATCTATTTCCTCAACATTCTTGGTGACCACTACTTCATTTAAATTTTCAACATTTTCCCCCAAATAATAGTTTACTTTTAGGTCTTTTTCAAGGACTATTTTATCTGAAATGTTCTTGAATCCAACAGAACTAATTTCTATTTTATAATCACCTTCTGGAATAGTTATTGAAAAAAAACCGTAACTGTTTGTAATTACTCCGGAATTAATTTCTGGAAAGACGATATTAGCTCCAATTACAAGTTCATTACTTTCGGAGGACATAACATATCCACTTAAAGTAAATTTATTTTGAGAATAAATAAAATTGATTGAAAGTAAAAGAATTATAAATAGAAATTTCTTTAACATTAATATTTTTTAAAATTATTTTAAATAATTTCAATTAATTATTAACAAAAAATATGCCAGTATAACTATTATCTAAAACTTGAGTCTAAACCTTCTTTAATAGCATCTAAAAATTCTTGTGTACTTAAATAATGTGATCTATTTAAATTTTTTCCATGAATTAATAATGCTAGATCTTTCGTCATTTGACCACTTTCAACTGTTTCAATGCAAACAGTTTCAAGTGTACTGCAAAATTCTATTAATTCATTGTTATTATCAAGTTTTCCTCTGTGAGAAAGACCTCTTGTCCAAGCAAATATTGAAGCTATTGGATTAGTTGAAGTTTCATTACCTTTTTGATGTTCTCTATAATGCCTAGTTACAGTTCCATGTGCAGCTTCTGCCTCCATTGTTTTTCCATCAGGTGTGACTAAAGTTGAAGTCATTAAGCCTAATGAACCAAACCCTTGAGCTACTGTGTCAGATTGTACATCACCATCGTAATTTTTACATGCCCAAACAAATCCGCCATTCCATTTCATAGCAGCTGCAACCATATCATCAATTAGTCTGTGCTCATAAGTTATTCCTGCAGCTTCAAATTTATCTTTAAATTCGTTAGTAAAGACTTCGTGAAAGACATCCTTAAAACGTCCGTCATAAGCTTTTAAAATAGTGTTTTTAGTTGATAAGTATAAAGGCCAGTTTTTAGTCAGTGCTTGATTCATACAAGATCTAGCAAATCCATAAATTGAAGAATCAATATTGTACATACTCATGGCAACTCCATTCTCTTGAAAATTATACACTTCCCAAGTTTTAGGTTTGTCTCCGTTTTCAGGTGTAAAAGTCATGGTTAACTTACCTTTTCCGTGAGTTACAATATCCGTTGCTTTATATTGATCACCAAATGCATGTCTACCTATACAAATAGGTTTTGTCCAACCTTGTACATATCTTGGAACGTTTTTCATTATAATTGGTTCCCTGAAAACTGTACCTCCAACTATATTTCTTATAGTTCCGTTAGGTGATCTCCACATTTTTTTAAGAGTAAATTCTTTAACCCTATCTTCATCGGGAGTAATTGTTGCACATTTAATACCAACATTATATTTTTTGATTGCTTCAGCTGAATCAATTGTTACTTGATCATCTGTGAAATCTCTGTGTTTAACACTTAGATCATAATATTTAATATCTATATCTAAGTAGGGTAGTATTAATTTTGTTTTAATAAAGTCCCAAATGATCCTAGTCATTTCGTCTCCATCTAGTTCAACAACAGGATTATTAACTGTAATTTTTTTCATAAAGCTTTAGAATAAATTACCTATTAATTTCTTTAATTCTTGCTTTTTTACCTCTTAATTCTCGGAAATAATAAATTCTGGATCTTCTTACTCTTCCTCTTTTATTAATTTCTATTTTTTGAATAGCGGGAAGATTAAAAGGAAAAATTCTTTCTATACCAATTGTACCGGACATTTTTCTTATAGTAAAAGTTTTGGTAAGTCCAGTTCCTTTGATTTGAATTACAACTCCTTTAAAAAACTGAGTACGGACTTTTTCACCTTCTCTAATTTCATAATAAACTGTTATTGTGTCTCCGGATTTGAATGTTGGGATTTCTTTTTTTGCTACAAATTCATCTTGTACAAATTTTATTAAAGATTCCATTATGTAATATTTTAAATTAATTTATTACAACGTACACGATTATCGTCAGTGGTTACAATAAAATCGAATGCGAAATTACATTTATTTTTTAAATTATAGAAAGAAATCAGTCAAAAATATCTGGTCTTAAGTTTTTGGTCCTTTCTAAAGCTTTTTCTTCTCTCCAAGCTTCTATTTTTGCCTTATCTCCGGAAATAAGAATTTCAGGCACATTTAAGTTTTCAAAAGTAGAAGGTCTAGTATAGACTGGTGGAGCTAATAAATCATCTTGAAAAGAGTCTGTTAAAGCTGATGTTTCATCTCCTAAAACACCTGGAATCAATCTAATTATTGAGTCACATAAAACCGCAGCTGGTAGTTCACCCCCCGAAAGAACGTAATCGCCTATCGAAATTTCCATTGTTATTAAACTATCTCTGACTCTTTGATCTACTCCTTTGTAATGTCCACATAAAACAATTAAGTTTCCTTTTAAAGAAAGTTTATTAGAAATTTTTTGATTTAACATTTTGCCATCTGGAGTCATGTAAATAACTTCATCGTATTTTCTTTCTTTTTTTAATGAATCTATACATTTTTTTATCGGTTCAATCATCATTACCATACCAGATCCTCCTCCAAATTGATAATCATCTACTTGTCTTCTTCTACTTGATGCATAATCTTTTAAATCGTGAAAATTAATTGAAATTAATTTTTTATCAATAGCTCGTTTTAGTATCGAAGCATTAAAAGGACTTTCTATAAGTTCAGGTAAAACACTAATTATATCAATTCTCATCATTATTCAAAAATAAGCCTTTCTTTTTCTCCACTAGGACTTACAAATATCATTTGATTAATTTTCATTGATGAGTTAAAATTTAGTAGATCATCAGTTTTCTTGATTTCTTGATTATTAATTTCTGTTAATGCATAATTTTGTTTTATACCCATTCGGTAAAGAGAACTATTTCTTAAATTAGAAACTTTAACACCATAACTAATTTTATAAGTTTCTAATTCTTCTTTAGACATATTTTTCAATTGCATTCCTAAAAAGTTGATGTACTTATTTTTTTCTAAAGTTACATTCAGTTTAATGTTTTTGTTATTCCTAATTATTCCAACAGAAATTTTATCTCCAGGTCTTTTAGTACTCAAATAACCAGACAAATCAGAAAATTTTTCAATTTTAATATCATCTAGCCTGATAATTACATCACCTTTTTTAATTCCAGCTCTTGCAGCTCCCATTTCTGTTTCAGTATCATTCACATAAAAACCCTCAGTTAAAGCTATGTTTAATTCATTAGCAGATTGCGAATTTAATCCAAAACCTGTAACTCCAAGTAACCCTTTTTGAACGTTTCCAAATTCAATTATATCCTCAAAAATTTTTCTAGCTACATTGCTTGGAACTGCAAATGAGTAACCTACAAACCCGCCTGTTCCACTTGTTATTGCAGTATTAATTCCTATTAAGTCTCCATTTGTATTGACTAGAGCTCCTCCGCTATTTCCTGAATTAACCGCAGCATCAGTTTGGATAAATGATTGATTTTTGGAATCAAAATCGTTTAAATCCCTTGATTTAGCACTTATTATCCCAGCTGTTACTGTGGAAGTTAAATTAAATGGATTTCCAACTGCCAACACCCATTCTCCGATTTTTGTTTGATCAGAATCTGCAAACCTTATGTAAGGAAAAGATTCATTTCCAACAATTTTCAGAACGGCAATATCTGAAACTTCATCACTTCCTAATAATTCAGCGCTATAAGTTTTATTGTCATTTGTTGTAACCTCAATTGTACTGGCATTTTCAATAACATGATTATTTGTAATTATGTACCCGTCTTCAGAAATTATAACTCCGGATCCCATTCCAATTTTAGTTTTACCACCAGAATTATTGAAATAGTCCCAAAGCGTAGAATTTCCATCTGAAATACTTGTGTTTTTAACATGAACAACAGAATGGATGGTCTTTTCTGCTGCAGAAACAAAATCATTTTCTGTACTTATATTATTATTAGAAATCGGATTATATGAAATATTCACCATATTATCCTTTTCATCAATAATATTACTGTTTGAATGATCGTAGTAAGAATTATGTACAAATAGGGCTACAAATCCACCAAACAATGAAATTAAAAAAGTCAATATTAATTTTTTCATAATTAAATTTTAATTCAAAATTATATTTTTAAATTTTAGCAAAATATCTTTTTAACTACTTTTTAACACCTTTTTCTTTTTATATATTCGTGATTATTATAAATGAAGATAAAATTTCAAAAATATCAAGGGACTGGAAATGATTTTATTATTATTGATAATTCCGATTTATCTTTTCCATCAGAAAATTATTCATTGATTAAAAAACTTTGTGATCGAAAATATGGAATTGGTTGTGATGGATTAATATTAATAAACCCCTCCAAATCATCCGACTTTTCAATGCGTTATTATAATTCAGATGGGAATTTGGGTTCTATGTGTGGTAATGGTGCTCGTTGTTCTGTGAAGTTTGCTCAAAATCTTAATTTGATAAATGACAGTACTGTTTTTAACGCCTATGACGGCAAGCACGATGCTTCAATTTTTGAAGACTCAATTACTTTGTCTATGAAGCCAGTAAGTAACATTAAAAGTTTTGAAAATGATCTTTTTCTTGATACCGGATCTCCCCATTATGTTAAAATTGTTAAGGATTTAGAAAAAATTGATGTTACACAAAAAGGCAGGGAAATAAGAAATAACTCTGTATTTAAAAAGGAAGGTGTTAATGTAAATTTTGTAGAAATAATTTCTGATTCTAAGTTTAATGTTCGTACATATGAAAGAGGAGTTGAAAATGAAACGCTTTCTTGTGGCACTGGGGTTACAGCAGTTGCCATAGCAATGTATGAGTTGAAAAAAACTTTTTTAAAGAAAATTAAAATTATTACTAAAGGTGGAGATTTAGAAGTAGAATTTAATAAAAATTCTAAATGCTACAATAGTATAAAACTTACAGGAAATGTAAATATGGTTTTCAAAGGAGAAATTCAAATTTAGAAATGGAAAACAAATCATTATATAACAAAATAATCTATATTGGATTAATAATTTCTTTATTTATATCATCAGTAATTATTTATAATTATTATAATACTTATTATGCTGAAAACACAAGTTTTGAAGAAGAAAAAATATTTATTTATATACCTACTGGATCAGGATTAGATAATTTAAAAAAACAAATCTTTCCATTTTTAAAAGATTCTTCTACGTTTTTTGATGCAGCCTATAAAAAAAAATATATTTTAAATATTAAAGCAGGTAAATATGAAATAAGAAAAGGATTTTCAAATAAAGAAATTTTAAATTCTTTGAAATTTAATAATCTCCCTGTAAAAGTTACCTTTAATAATATTGAAAGGTTAGAGAATTTAGCTTCTAGAGTTTCCAAATATATTGAAGCAGATAGTTTAAGTTTAATTCATTCATTTAATGAGAAGTTATTTTTAAAAACAAACAATTTAAATATTGAGTCTGTTTTTGCAATTTTCCTTCCAAACACGTATGAATTTTATTGGAACACAAGTGCAGACCAGTTTCGTGATAAAATGCTAGATCAATACAATTTGTATTGGAACAGTTTAAGAAAAGAAAAAGCAAAATCATTAAATCTAAGTCCTATTGAAGTTTCTGTTTTAGCTTCAATAGTTCAAAGAGAAACTCCAAAAGTTGATGAAAGGCCTACTATTTCAGGAGTTTATTTTAATAGATTAAAAAAAAGAATGAAACTCCAAGCTGATCCAACTGTTGTTTACACCATCAAGGAAAAAAATGGTTTTGATAAAAGAATTCGAAGAGTTTTATATAGAGATCTAAAAATAAAATCTCCTTATAATACATACATTAACAGAGGATTACCACCTGGTCCAATTTATATGCCCGATTTTACATCAATTGAATCTGTCTTAGATATGGAAACTCACGATTACTTGTTTTTTGTAGCAGATGTTAAAAGGCCTGGATATCATATTTTTGCTAAAACTTACAGGCAACACAATAAAAATAAACGTCAGTATACTAATTGGCTTAAAAAAAATAACATTAGAAGATAAAACATTGATTATCAGATAATTAATTTTTTATGTATGTTTGCGGCATATTTAAAAATTGATTTTAACTTATTATTGACTTTAATGCATAGTATTTTCAAAAACAATTTAGTGTTATCAATATTATTTGTATTGAACACTTTTTTTACCTCCAACAATAACAAAACAATAGATAGTTCATATTTTGATCTAGAATACATTGTCTCAGCTGATACAAATATTGAAATCCCTAATTACATTTTTTTAATTAATGATTATAATGGCTTTAAAGAGTTACTTGGGTTTAAGGAATCAAGTGGGCGCTACAATCGTATTAATAAATTTGGTTTTATGGGTAAATATCAATTTAATTTGAATACTCTTAAAATGTATGGAATTAAAAATTCTAAAAATTTTATTAATAATGCAGAGCTTCAAGAAAGAGTTTTTTTAATCAATGTTCAAAGAAATAAATGGATATTAAGAAAAGATATAAAATGGTTCGTTGGAACTACGATAAATGAAACTAAAATTAGTGAGTCTGGCATAATTGCTGCAGCTCACTTGGCTGGACCAGGGAATGTAAAAAAATATTTACGTTCGGGTGGGAAGGATGATAAAAAAGATGCTTTTGGAACATCAATATCTAAGTACATCAAATATTTTCAGAATTTTGATTTGTCAATGGTTGAAGCAATTAGAAAACCAAAAGTTTAATCGCTTTGTATTAAAAAAATAGCAGGTCTTTTATGAATGTCAACTTTAGTTGATTTCCAATGTTTTACTTTTTTTGTTTTTATATATTCTGTCTTTAAAGTTAAATCACATGCTATACATAATTTTGTTTCAGGTTTTAGTGTGCTTACAAGGGTAGAAAAAAATTTATTATTTCTGTAAGGGGTTTCCATAAAAATTTGAGTTGTAAATAGTGATGTATTTTCTAAAATTTTTATTTTTTTCTTTCTTTCGCTTATTTCTATTGGAAGGTACCCATTAAACTTAAAATTTTGACCGTTCATACCTGACCCCATAAGAGCTAATAATATTGAAGAGGGACCAACTAAAGGAATAACTTTAATTTCATTTTCATGTGCTAATCTTACAATTTGAGACCCTGGATCTGCAATTCCTGGACACCCAGCATCTGAAATTAAAGCAATATTATGTCCACTAAAACAAGGATTTAGATAGCTATTAATTTCTTTTTCAATAGTGTGCTTGTTTAAAATAGAAATATTTATTTCAGATTGATTTTTATTTGGTGTTATATTTTTAATGAAGGCTCTTCCTGGCTTTTCATTTTCAAAAATGAAATACTTAGTACTACTAATTAAAGTTTGCTGATGTTCAGGAAAATTAGATTTAGACTCTCCGAGTTTATTAGGAACTAGATAAAGTTTTCCTAAACTCATTTAATATATTTTTATACTGTAAATTTTTTGGACAGATCTTCAACGTATTTTCTAAATTGTTTATCTGTAAAAGACAAATTATCAACAGTTTTACAGGCATGGAGGACGGTAGCGTGATCTCTACGACCTATTTGCGATCCGATACTTGCAAGTGATGCTTTCGTGAATTTTTTTGCAAAGAACATTGCTAATTGTCTTGCTTGAACAATATGTCTTTTTCTTGTTTTGGATTGAAGAGTAGAAACATCCATTTGAAAATATTCAGAAACTATTTTTTGAATATAATCTATTGAAACTTCTCTTTTAGTATTTTTAACAAATTTCTCAACAACTCCTTTTGCTAATTCGATGGTAATTTCTTTTTTATTAAAAGATGATTGTGCTATTAATGAAATTACAGCACCCTCAAGTTCTCTGACGTTAATTTTAATATTTTTAGCAACATAATCGATTACTTCATCAGAAATTTCTACGCCGTCTCTGAAAAGTTTATTTTTTAAAATAGACACTCTAGTTTCATAATCAGGTCTTTGGAGCTCCGCAGATAATCCCCATTTAAATCTGGATAGTAATCTTTGTTCAATATCTTGCATGTCAACAGGAGCTTTATCAGATGTTAATATAACCTGTTTGCCATTTTGATGTAAGTGATTAAAAATATGAAAAAACACATCTTGAGTTCCTGTTTTACCAGAGAAAAACTGGACATCGTCAATAATTAGAACATCAATTATTTGATAAAAATGAATGAAATCATTTCTATTATTTTTTTTGACTGAATCAATGTATTGTTGTGTAAATTTTTCAGCAGAAATGTATAATACTGTTTTTTCTGGAAATTTTTCTTTTACATTAACACCAATGGCATGAGCTAAATGTGTTTTACCTAATCCAACTCCTCCAAAAATTAATAAGGGATTAAATGATGTTCCACCAGGCTTATTTGAAACAGCTAAGCCCGCTGATCTTGCAAGTCTATTTGCATCTCCCTCAAGAAAATTTTCAAAAGTATAATTTGGATTGAGTTGAGATTCAATTTTAAGATTTTTAATCCCTGGAATTACAAAAGGATTTCTTAATTCGGTTTGAAGATTTCCAATCGAAAGATCAACTTTTTGAGATGGTAAATCTGTTTTATATTGACTGGGTATTTTTTCAGTAAAAGGACTTAGGTTACCAAATGTATTTTCCATCTTAATAACATATATTAATCTAGCATTTTCTCCAAGTTCTTTATCCAAAGCAAGCTTTAATAATTTCACATAATGTTCTTCTAGCCATTCATAAAAAAATTTACTAGGAACTTGGACACTAAGTATGTTGTTTTCGAATTTAACTGGTTTAATTGGTTCGAACCAGGTTTTATAGGCTTGAATCTGAATATTATCTTTTATAAATTTAAGACAGTTTTCCCAAACAGATTCAGCTGTAATCATTATAAACTATTGTTTTTAGTTGTTGAAAAATCAAAAAAATTTGGTTAAACTTTATTGATAATTATTATGTAACAAATATGTGCAAATTTTTATTAAAAAAAAATCATTTTGCTATTGAATATTAATTATTTTTTGCCCATATTATAACTTGAGCATGAATAAGATTAAATTTAAAATTTTTGGAAGATAAAATTGATATTTTAGTGAGATATAGTGAAACTGATCAAATGTCATTTGTATATCACGGTAACTATGTTAAATACTTTGAGATGGGAAGAATAGCTTGGTTAAAAAAACTAGGTATTTCTTACAGGCAGATGGAAGATGATGGTATTTTACTTCCAGTAATTGATGTTAAAATTAATTTCAGAAAATCTGCTCTATTTGACGACAAACTTACCTTAACAACAAAACTAAAGCGAACTCCATCTTATATGATTGAATTTGAATACAATATCAAGCGAGATAAAGAGTTGATAACAAATGGATACACAAGATTAGTTTTTTTAAATTCTAAAACAAATAAACCCATAAGATGTCCAAAATTTATTTTAGATAAAATTATTCTGGATAAATAATTTTAAGTTCATCTTTTCCTATTTTATTTCTAGATTTTATTACACCCTTAATTTTTGGACTGGGCAATCCATTATTTAATTTAAAATCATTTGTAAATATTCTTGCCTCATCCCAAATATTATTTTTAATAAAAAGATCTAATGTTTTTTTACCACCTTCAATAATTATAGATTGAATTTTATGTTTATGTAAAATTCCGCAGATGAAATTTGCTAAATTATTATTTTTGTTAAAATTATTAATAACTATAGTTTTAGATTCATCGTTAAAAATATTATAATTTTTACCAAGTGAATTTTTATCATCAAGTATTATTCTTACTGGATTTTTTCCTTTAATATGTCTCACTGTCAAAGATGGATTATCACTAACAACAGTATTATATCCAATTAATATTGCATGCTCGACAGACCTCCATTCATGAACTAATTGTCTGCTTTCAATACAACTAATCCAAAATGGTTTATTTTCAGATTTTCTAAGTGGAGCAATAAATTTATCTATGGATTCTGCCCACTTTAATATTATGTATGGTCTTTTAAAAATATTAAAATGAAGAAAATTTCTATGAAGATTTTTACACTCCTTTTCTAAAACCCCAAAAGTAACTCGAATGCCCTTATCCTCTAGGTATTTAATCCCATTTCCATTTACTTTAGAGCTATTATCAATTGTTCCAATAATAACTTGACCAATTTTATATTTACTAATTAACTCAACACAAGGAGGTGTTTTTCCATAATGAGAACATGGTTCCAATGTTACATAAAGAGTAGACCCATTTAAATCTTGTTTGTTTTTTACATTATTAATTGCATTGACTTCTGCATGGTTTCCTCCATAATCAGATGTTAACCCCTCAGAAATAATAAGATTATTTTTTAATATTAGACATCCTACAGAGGGATTAGGATAATAATTGGATTTATTGTTTTTAGCAAGATATATACATCTAGACATATATTTCTCATGCTTTTTAACTTTATTCATAAATATTCTAAAAGTTTTTAATAATATATATGACGTATCTTCACAACACAAAAATACTTTTAAAATATGAAAGTTAAAGGTGATTTTTTTATTAGAAAAATTAAAGAAGAAGATAATCTAGAAATACAAGCTATTTTATCTAGTGTTATGCGTGAATTTGATGTTCCAGAAACAGGGACTGCATTAGCAGATCCTGAATTAAAAAACATGTTTCAATCTTATCAAGCTTATAAAAGTTCGTATTATGTAATATTAAAAAATAACTCTTTAGTGGGAGGAGCAGGAATTTCTAAGCTTAAAAATTCAAATGATAATACTTGTGAGCTACAGAAAATGTACTTTTTAAAAGAGGCTAGAGGTAAAGGGTTAGGGAATTTAATGATAGATCTATGTTTAAAAAGTGCACTTGAATATGGGTTTGAAAAATGTTACATAGAAACAATGCATAATATGAATAAAGCTCAATCATTATATTTAAAAAAAGGTTTTAGTTACTTGCAAAAACCATTAGGAAATACAGGCCACTGTTCATGTCCTATATGGATGATAAAAAATTTATAATGACATTACTAGAGTTCAATAATTTATTTAAAAGCAAATTAATTTCAAAAGTTGATAAAAATGAAATTGATGAGTTTTTTTTCTGGCTAATTGATCATTATTGTAATTACAGTAGAATTGAATACATATTGAATCCAAATTTTAAAATCTCCAAAACACAACAAGAAAATCTTACAAATTCAATTGATTCTTTATTAAAAGACATGCCAATTCAGTATGTAATTGGAGAGACTAATTTTATGGATTTAATTTTTAAATTAAATAAAAGTGTTTTAATTCCCAGGCCTGAAACTGAGGAGTTAGTAAATTGGATTATTAATGATGAACATAAAAATAAAACCATATTAGATATTGGGACAGGAAGTGGGTGTATAGCGATAAGTTTGTCTAAAAATTTAAAAAATTGTAAAGTGACAGGTTGGGACATAAATGAAGACATAATCAAAATTGCTAATCACAATGCAATTTTAAATAATGTAAATGTATTGTTTGAGTTATCGGACATAACTAAACCATTGATTATTGATCATAAATATGATTTAATAGTTTCTAATCCACCATATATTACACATAAAGAAAAAAAATTTATTTCAAATAATGTAAAATATTTTGAACCACATACTGCTCTTTTTGTTGAAGACCATGATCCTTTATTTTTTTATGAAAACATATCTGCTTTTGCAAATTCTAATTTAAAATCTAATGGTTTTTTATACATAGAAATAAATGAAAATTTCTCTAAAGAAGTCATAAAGCTTTTAAAAGATAAAGGATTTTACGATATTAAACTCAAAAAAGATTTTAGATTAAAAAATAGAATGATTAAGGCAGTAAAAAAATGAGTTCGGATAAAAAAATATTAGAAAATCTTAGAAATGAATTACATAAGCATACTCATCTTTATTATGTAAAAGATGCTCCAGTAATAAGTGATTATGAGTTTGATTTAATGTTAAAAAAATTAATTGAGCTAGAATCAAAATTTCCACAATTTTTTGACTCCAATTCTCCTTCTCAAAGAGTTGGAGGTAAAGTATCCAAAAAATTTAATAATATAAAGCATGATTATCCAATGTATTCATTGGATAATTCTTATTCTAAACAAGACTTAGATAGTTTTAATACAAGAATTTTAAAGAAGATACCAAATAGTGATCTAACTTATTTGTGTGAACTTAAATTTGATGGTGTATCTATTAATTTAACTTATGAAAATGGATATTTAGTTACAGCTGTCACTAGAGGAGATGGTGTTTATGGTGATGATGTTACTGAAAATGTTAAAACTATTAAAACAGTTCCATTAAAACTCAAAGGAAATTATCCACAAAAATTTCAAATTAGAGGAGAAATATTTATTGAACTGAACGATTTTAATCAAATGAATATTGAGAGGGCTGAAAACGGATTAGAACCGTATATGAACCCCCGAAATACAGCTTCTGGAAGTTTGAAGTTGCAAGACAGTTCAGAGGTTGCAAAACGTCCATTGAAATGTTTTTTATATCAAGTTGTTTCTGAAAATGATGATTCAAAAACACAATACGATAATTTACTTTCAGCTTCAAGCTGGGGTTTTAATGTTTCGGATTCATATAAGCTCTGTAGCTCAATTGACGAGGTCTTTGATTTTATAAATCGATGGGATAAAAAAAGAAATAATTTAGATTTTGAAATTGACGGTATAGTAATAAAAGTTAATCAAATAGATTATCAAAAAACCTTAGGATTTACATCAAAGTATCCAAGATGGTCAATAGCGTATAAATTTAAAACTCTCCAAGCTTCTACTTCACTTCTATCTATTAGTTATCAGGTTGGAAGAACTGGCGCTATAACTCCAGTAGCAAATTTAAGTCCTGTTTTGTTGGGAGGGACAATAGTAAAAAGAGCCTCCCTTCATAATGAGGATCAAATAAATAAACTTGATTTACATTTAAATGATCACGTTTTAATTGAAAAGGGTGGAGAGATTATTCCAAAAATTGTAGATGTTCAAATTGATAAAAGAAATCTTTTTTCAAATAGAATTTCATTTATTTCTAAATGTCCTTCTTGTCAATCAGATTTATCTAAAAATGAACTTGAAGCTCATCATTATTGTGTAAATTTCAATTTTTGTCCTCCTCAAATTACAGGCAGAATACAACATTTTATATCTAGAAAAGCAATGGATATAAATGGAATTGGAAATGAAACTATTCAGTTAATGTTTGAAAACAATCTTATTACAAATTATGCTGATCTATACACTTTGAAAAAAAATGACTTATTAAATTTAGATAGAATGGCTGAAAAATCTGTTGATAATATATTTAGAGGGTTAAATGATTCCAAAAAAATACCTTTTGAAAGAGTTTTATTTGCACTTGGTATTAGGTATGTTGGTCAAACAGTATCCAAAAATCTTGCAAAAAAATTTCAATCAATCGATAACTTAATTTCTCAATCATATGATGAATTACTTATGGTTGATGAAATAGGAGAAAGAATTTCACAAAGTGTAGTTGATTTTTTTAAGAATGATAATAATATTTTAAATATTAAAAAACTTAAAAAAAATGGATTACAATTTGAAAGTAATATAAAAAGTAATGTAAGTGATGTTTTAAACAATAAAACCTTTGTTGTTTCAGGTATTTTTGAAAATTATTCAAGAGATCAATTAAAAAATGTAATTGAACTAAATGGTGGAAAAAACCTTAGTTCAGTAAGTTTGAAAACAAATTATTTAATAGCTGGTGATAAAATGGGGCCAAGCAAATTAAAAAAAGCTCAAGATTTAGGAATTAATATAATTTCTGAACAAGATTTTAATAAATTATTGAATTAAACCTTGATGTTTTCTGAGTTTTCTTCAATAATATTATTTGAAAAATAGAAATCAATTTTTCCTAGATTTATTCCAAAACAGCCAACCTGATTAATTAATACATTTTTGTCATCAAGGTTTTTTGTTTCTATTGGTTTTTTTAAAAATGTATGGGTATGTCCACCAATTATTAAATCTATGTTCCTTGTTTTTTTTGCCAACAATAAATCACACATTATATTTTTATCTTTTGAATAAGAAAACCCCAAGTGAGAAAGACATATAATTAAATCACAATTATAATTAAATTTTAATTTGTTTGTAATATCAGTAGAGATTTCGATTGGGTCTAAATAATTTATACCCTTGTATAATTTTTTTTCAACCAAACCGTTTAATTCAATTCCTAATCCAAATACTCCAATTTTTACATCATCAATATTAAAAATTTTATATCTGTCTATTTTATTTTCAAGTGCAGTATTGTTAAAAGTATAGTTTGAATTTAAAAAAGAAAAGTTGGCATATTTTAAAGATTTAGCTAATTTTTCAATACCATTATCAAACTCATGATTTCCCAGAGTTGATGCATTGTAGCCCATTTTACTCATCAATTTTAATTCAACTTCACCTTCAAAAAAATTAAAGTAAGGAGTGCCTTGAAAAACATCACCTGCATCAAGAATTAAAGTATTAGGATTTTCTTTTTTTAAAGAGTTAATAAGATTTGATCTTGCAACTACTCCACCGCTATTTGGGTTTATTGGGTCATTTTCAGGAAAGGGATCAATATGACTGTGCACGTCATTAGTATGTAAGATTGTGATTTTTTTTAAACTATTTGAATAAGTGCTTAAACCTGTTAATGGTAATGTTAATCCAAAAATTGTTGATGACTTTACATGCTTTAAAAAATTTCTTCTCTTCATTCTGATCTAAAAATTCTGTTATCAAGTTTACCTTCTATAATATTTTTATTTTTCATAGATTTGATCAATAGGTCTCTTAAATTCAATTTTAAATTATATAATTCTAAAGGATCTTTGAAAAATGTCATTTTGTCTCCACCCTCTTGTAAAAAATTGGAAGTCAAAACATAATAGCTTTTGTTTTTATCAAATTTTTTTTTATTAATAAATATTTTTTTATTTGTTTTATTAAAAAATTCAATCTCTAATCTTGAGCTAGGATGTGCTAAGTTTTCATTGTTAAAATATTCAACTAATTCAATAACTTTTTCTCCTTCAATTTTAACAACGGTTGCAAGGTTTTTCCATGGCATTATTGTAAACAAATCATGTTGAGTTATTTTTCCTTTGTTTAAAGTTCCCCTAACTCCACCATAATTAAATAATGCAAAATCTATGTTATTTGAAGTTATTTTATAAAATTCAGGATTACATTCTTCATATAAAATATCAGCAATTAAATTACCTAGTGTAGATTCTAATTTACCATCACGAATACTGTAAGATTCTTTACTAAACCCTACAGTTTTCTCTAATGTTTTGATTTTATTTCGGAACGGTTTTATGATTAATTCAATTTCAATATCAACGATTGAATCTTGAACTTTAATATTATCCTCATAAGAAATATTGGAAATAGTATATCCTGAACTTGAACAAGAAAATGAAAATAGAGTTATAATTAAAACAATTATTTTCAATTTCATGTATTTATTGTAAAAACTAGTAATCAATTCTTAAATATGTAATTTAGCAGATCATTAAAGATATGATATTTAAATCACTACATGAGAGCCTTGTTAAAAAAAAGATTAATAAATCATTAGAACTTTTAAATGAACAGATAAGGATTAAACCAAATCCTGTAAAAACAATTGGCTGTATCATTGACCCTTTGTTCCCTGTTGAGGTTAATAATTTCATAAAACTAGTTAATAAGATTGGTTTGAAAGAGAAAGATTTAAAACTTATTACTTTCCAAGAAAATGAAAATGGATTTAATATTTTCTCAAATATGAATGTAACTCCAAAATCAATTTCATTTACAGGTAATTTAACAGGAAAAGATTCTTTAGAATTTATTTCTTATGATTACGATTTGTTAATTAATTTTTTTAAATCCAACAATGTTTTGACTCTTTTATCATCAAAAGTAAATGCTAAATTTAGAGTTGGTTTTAGCTCTGTAGATTCCAGATTAAATGATTTAATGTTTTCGGATAAAATAAATAAATTTAAAGAATTTGATAGTGAATTAATTAAATACTTAAGAATAATTAAATAATGAGTTTATTAAAAAAACTTAAAGGAACTGGAGTCGCTGTAGTTACCCCTTTTAAAAAAGATCTCTCAATAGATTTTGATGCTATTAAAAATATTGTTGATTATCTTGTCAATAATGGTATCAATTATATCGTTGTACAAGGCACTACAGGAGAAAGTTCTACTATGACAAATGATGAAAAAATCATTTCTAGAAAAGCATTTGTAGAAGCTAATTATGGCCGTATTCCATTAGTTTTAGGTTTGGGTTCAAATGACACAATGTCTCTGCTCAACCAATTAAAAGATGCTGACTGTAATGGATATTCTGCAATTCTTTCAGTAACTCCTTACTATAATAAACCTTCAATGAAAGGTTTGTACGATCATTTTTCTTTATTAGCCCAAACATCAGAATTACCAATTATCTTATATAATGTCCCTTCCAGAACAGGCTGTAATATGCTTCCTGAAACTACTATTAGATTAGCAAAGGAATTCAAAAATATAATTGGCATTAAAGAAGCCAGTGGAGATTTAAATCAAGTAAAGCAATTAATTTCAGATTGTCCAGATGATTTTTTAATTATTTCTGGAGACGATGATACTGCTTCTCAAACTGTGTTAATGGGTGGAGATGGGGTAATATCAGTTATTGCAGGTTGTATTCCAAAAGAATTTTCTGAAATAATTAATTTATCGATTCATAAAAATGAGTTAGAATCACAATTAAAGTTTAAAATTATAAAGCCATTATTAAATTATTTATTTGAGGAAGGAAATCCCTCTGGAATTAAGGCTGCATTATCATTCTTGAATTTATGTGAAAACAACTTAAGACTACCTTTAGTTCCAGTCTCAAAACAATTAAATGATAAAATTGAAAATTCAATTTCTACAATAAAAAAAGATTATTAAATCGTTTAGAAAAAAATACTAAATTTGCCTGATGCAATTAAAAAATAAAATACTACTTATTTTTTGTCTAATATTCTTAAATTCTTGTAATGAATTTCAAAGAGTTTTAAAAAGTGAGGATATCAAATTAAAGTATGAAGTTGCTGAAAAATATTATGAAGCTCAAGAATTTAGAAGGGCTTCAAGATTATTTGAACAAATTCAATCTCAATACAGAGGAAAACCACAGGCTGAACGTGTAACTTTTTTTTATGCAAATTCATTATTAAATACTAAAAAGTATATTGACGCAGGTTATCAATTTGAAAGTTTTATAAAAGCATATCCATTAAGTCAAAAAGTTGATGAAGCAGCATATTTAGGAGCATATTCATATTACAAAACTTCACCGGTCTTCAGCTTAGATCAAAAAGAAACTCTTACAGCAATTGAAAAACTTCAAGAATTTATAAATTCTTACCCCAATTCTGAAAAAATGTCTGATGCCAATGTTTTAGTTCAGGAATTAAGGATAAAACTTGAATATAAAGCTTTCGAAATCGCAAAACAATTTAACACCATTAGAGATTATAAATCTGCTATAATTGTTCTTGATGATTTTATTTCAGATTACCCAGGTACTCCTTACAGAGAAGATGCATTATTTTATTTATTAGATTCCTCCTATGAACTTGCTGTAAATAGTATAGATTCAAAGAAATTTGAAAGGTTTGAAGATGCGAAAAAAATTCACAAGGAGTTAATGGAAACCTATCCTGAAACTAAATATATTGACAAATCAAATAAAATGATAGAGTTTATAGAGCAAGAAATTACTACATTTGCAAAAAACGCTACAGTACAGTAAAATTAAACAATATGGATTTTAAAAAAACCGATGCACCATTAGAAACTATCACTTATGATAGAAACGCTATTGATGCTAAAACTGATAATATATACGAAGCTATATCAATTATTTCTAAGAGAACTATTCAAATAAATGAATCAATTAAAAAAGAATTATTAGACAAATTAGAAGAATTTGCTAGTCCAACTGAAAGTTTAGACGAAATATTTGAGAACAAAGAACAGATAGAGGTTTCAAAGTTCTATGAAAAACTTCCTAAGGCTCACGCTATGGCTGTTGAAAATTGGTTAAAGGAAAAAATATATTACAGAAATACTGAAATTAAAGAATAGAAATGTCTATTCTAAGTGGTAAAAATATCTTACTTGGAGTTACAGGTGGTATTGCTGCTTATAAATCAACTTATTTAGTTAGACTTTTTAAAAAACAAGGAGCAAATGTTCAAGTTTTAATGACTCCTAGTTCAAAGGATTTTGTAACGCCTCTTTCCCTTTCAACATTATCAAATAATCCTGTTCTTTCTGATTTTTTTGATCCTAAAGATGAAAATAAGCTTTGGAACAACCATGTTGAATTAGCACTTTGGGCAGATATTTTTTTAATTGCCCCAGCCACATCAAACACTTTGTCTAAAATGGCTACAGCAAGGGCAGATAATTTATTATTAGCTACATATTTATCTTCAAAATGTCCTGTTTATTTTGCGCCTGCTATGGACTTAGATATGCATAAGAATTTGGCTAATCAAGAAAATATCCAAAAACTAATCAGTCATGGTAAAATTCATATTCCTGTAAGTTCAGGGTTTTTAGCTAGTGGATTAGAGGGTGATGGAAGAATGAAAGAACCTGAGAAAATTATAAGTTTTATCATTAATAATATTAAGAAAGACTTAATATTATTAAATAAAAAAATATTAATAACTGCTGGACCTACATACGAATCAATTGACGCGGTTCGGTTTATTGGTAATTTTTCATCTGGAAAAATGGGTTTCTCTTTAGCTAAAACTGCGGCTAGTTTAGGTGCCGAAGTAATCCTAATTACTGGTCCAACTAGTTTGAATATAATTGATGATAATATTTTTGTAATTAATGTTGTTACCGCTGATGAAATGTTTTTAGAGGTAAAAAAACATTTTAAATCAAGCGATATTTCTATTCTTTCTGCTGCAGTTTCAGATTTCAAACCAAAAAACAGATCTAAAATTAAAATTAAAAAACAGAATTTAGATTTACTTTCAATTGATTTGGTCGAAAATATAGATATTTTGAAATATTTAGGAGATAATAAATCTAATAAGCAAATTCTTGTTGGATTTGCTCTTGAAACAGATAATGAATTTCAAAATGCTTTATCTAAAATTGAGAGTAAAAATTTAGATGCAATAGTACTAAATTCTCTTAACGACAAAGGAGCTGGATTTGGACATGATACTAATAAAGTGACATTTATAAATAAAAATGGAAAAACAAGCAAATTTAAATTAAAATCCAAAATTGATGTTTCAAAAGATATATTTAATGAATTAGTTAAGAATTTTTTATGAAAAAAATCAATCTATTAATATTAATATTTTTTTCTTTAAATTTTTCTTACTCACAAGAAATCAAATCAAAGATTATTGTAAACTCAGAATCTATTAATCAAACTAATAGTTCTGTGTTTAAAAATTTAGAGATTACCTTATCAAATTTTGTAAATAATTCAAGCTGGTCAAATATAAATTATTCTGAATTTGAAAAAGTTAATTTAAATATCTTATTTTCTATTACGAGTTATTCAAATAATAGTTACGTAGCAAATATTGAATTTCAAGCTTCAAGACCTGTCTTAAATTCTTCATATTCCACTCCTATTTTTAAATATATTGAAAAGAATTTTCAGTTTGATCACGTTGAATTCGAACCTATTATTTTTAAAGCCAATCAGTTCGAATCGAAAATATCATCATTGCTAGCTTTTTATATTAATTTAATAATTGGACTTGATCACGATTCTTTTGAGCTAAATTCCGGAAATTATTTTTATAGTATATCTAAAAATATTTTAAATTATGCTAGTCAAAGTAATGTATCAGGATGGGATTCTTCTCACAATGGAGGGAAATTAAATAAGTTTTGGCTAATTGAATATTTAACTTCTAAAGACTCAAATGAATTTTCTAATTTTTTCTATAACTATCATGTTAACGGATTAGATTTAATGCATAATGATGTTTCATCTGCAAAAATAAATATTGCTAATTCGATTTCATCATTGAAGTTACTTCAACGAAGAAATCCTAATTCTATTCTTATAAAAATATTGTTTGATGCAAAATCAGATGAAATTAAAGATATTTATTCTGGAGGATCATTTTTTGATGCCACTAATTTAGTTTCAGATTTAAATTATCTAAATCCTTTCTTTTCTAATAAATGGAATAGTATTAGATAATTTTATTAAATTAATAAATAATTTAAAAATTGTGCTAACCAAAATTTTGATAAAAAATTTCACTTTAATTGATGAAGTTGAAATTGATTTTTTAACGGGTTTTTCAACTGTTACAGGAGATACCGGGTCAGGTAAATCTATTTTATTAAATGCCCTGGCTTTGATAATTGGTAAAAGAGCTGGTCAAAATTTATTAAAAAATTCAAACTTAAAATGTGTTCTAGAAGCAGAATTTAATTTATCAAACTTTAATATCAGAAATTTATTTATTGAAAATCATATTGATTATTTTGACCAAACAATATTAAGAAGAGAAATTCTTCCAAATGGCAAGTCAAGATCATTCATTAACGATTCTCCGGTAAATTTAGATCTTTTAAAAACTGTTGGAGAAAAACTTATTGATATACATACCCAACATCAAACCTTAGCAAATTCTAACAATTCTTTTTTTTATTCACTAATTGATAATTTAGCAGAACAACAGCTTATTGTTAAGAATTTTAACGAAACCTTAATTAGCTACAAAGAATTAAAGATTGAATTAGACAAGTTAAGCAGATTAAATACAAGTTTACAAAATGATAACGACTATCTATTGTATTTGTATAATGAGCTTCGTGATGTCAATTTAGTTTCTGATGAGCAGCTTATTATTGAAAATAAATTAAAGCTTTATAAAAATTCTGAAGAACTTAAATCATCATTTTCTCAAATTGATCAAATTTTATATAACTCAGAAGATAGTATTGAAAACAAGATATATTCTTTAAATTCAATATTAAATAATATTTCAAAATTTTCAAATAATTTTTCTTCTATAAAAGATCGAATAGACAGTCTTTTAATTGAGATTAATGATATTAAATCCGAATTAAATAACTCGTCTTTTGATTTTAATGACGATTATTCTGAGATTGAAAAACTTGAATCAAGACTTAATATTATCTATAATTTACAGAAAAAACATTCTGTAAGTTCAATTAGCGATTTATTGATTAAACAACATGATCTTAAAAATAAATTAGATGAATCCGGTTCTGTTGAAATCAATATTGATGAACTAGATAAAACTATCATTAAGAAAAAAAAGTATTTGATAGAACTTTCCAAGAAAATTTCAATTTCAAGACAAAAAATAATTCCTAAGCTTAAATCACAATTAGAATCTTTATTAATAGATCTAGGCATGAAAAATGCTTCATTTGATTTTAAAATTTCTGAATTAGATGAGTTTAATAGATTTGGATCTGATCAGATAGAGGTGTTGTTTTCAGCTAATAAAGGAATTAAATATGCCCCGTTATTTAAAATTGCCTCAGGTGGTGAGCTATCAAGAATATTATTGTCAATCAAATCTATTCTTTCAAAACATTTAAATTTGCCAACAATGATTTTTGATGAAATTGATTCTGGTGTTTCAGGTGAAATGTCTAATGCCATGGCTAATATGATGCTTGAAATGAGTTCTAAAATGCAAATCATTGCTATAACTCATCTCCCTCAGGTAGCAGCCAAAGGTAATCATCAATTAAAAGTTTATAAACACAATAATCTTAGCTCTACATCTACAATGGTTAAAAATTTAAATAATCAAGAAAGAATTGATGAAATTGCCAAAATGCTTGCTGGCGATTTGATGTCTGACTCAGCTGTATTACATGCTAAAGAGTTACTTAATTAATATTATATTTACACAAATTATTTATATGGCATATAATCTGTTAAAAGGAAAGAAAGGAATAATCTTTGGTGCATTGGACGAAAACTCAATTGCTTGGAAAACAGCTGAAAGAGTTTTCGAAGAAGGAGGAGAATTTGTTTTAACTAATGCGCCTATTGCACTTAGAATGGGAAATGTGGATCAACTTGCTAAAAAGACAAACTCTAAACTTATTGCAGCAGATGCAACAAAAATTGAGGATTTAGAAAACCTTATTAATGAAACTATGAAAATTTTTGGAGGTAAAATTGATTTTGTCCTTCATTCAATAGGTATGTCCGTTAACGTTAGAAAGGGAAAACATTACACTGATTTAAATCATGAATGGACTGGCAAAGGATGGGATGTTTCTGCTGTTTCTTTTCATAAGTTACTACAAAGTCTATATAAACTTGACGCGATGAATGAATGGTCAAGTATTGTTGCTCTTTCATACATGGCTGCTCAAAGAGTGTTTCCTAACTATAATGATATGGCAGATAATAAGGCTTATTTAGAATCTATTGCTAGAAGTTTTGGTTATTTCTTTGGAAAAGATAAAAAAGTAAGAGTAAATACAATCTCTCAATCGCCAACACCTACTACTGCGGGTAAAGGTGTTACAGGATTTGATGGTTTTATTACTTATGCTGAAAAAATGTCTCCTCTTGGAAATGCTACTGCTTTAGATTGTGCAAATTACACAGTAACTCTTTTTTCTGATTTAACTAAGAGAGTAACTCTTCAAAATTTATATAATGATGGAGGTTTTTCTAATGTAGGAGTAAGTCAAGAAATTATTGATATAGTTTCTTCTACAAACAAAGATTAAGTTCTCTTATAAAATTTCAGTTAATTTTGTAAAATACTTATGAAAATAATTGGTCTAACAGGCGGTATTGGTTCAGGGAAATCTACAATAGCAAAAGAATTTATAAGTAAATCTGTACCAGTTTATGATTCGGACTTAAGTGCAAAAAACTTAATGATCAGTTCAAAAAAATTGAAATCAAAATTAATTGAATGTTTTGGTTACTCAGCTTATACTAATGGTTCATTAAATAAAAAATATATTTCAAATTTGATTTTTAATGACCGAATTGCGTTAAACAAAATCAATTCTATTGTTCATCCTGAGGTTTTTAATGATTTTCAACAATGGAAAAGCAGACAGAATAATGATTATGTTATTTATGAATCTGCTTTAGTTTTCGAATCAGGGTCTTACAAATTAAATGATTATAATATACTAGTTACATCTGAACTCGATTTAAGAATCGAAAGAATTATAAAAAGAGATAATATTAAAAAAGATGATGTTTTGTTAAAAATAAGGAACCAATGGACTGATGAAAAAAAGATTCCATTAGCTGATTATATTTTTAGAAATAGTTCAAAGAATGAAAATCAAAAAGTAGTTGTATCATTAATAAATCATTTTAATTCTATTTTTGTTTAATTAACATGAATAAAAAGATATTTTATCCCCTTATAGCAATAATGACTTTCGCTTTAGTCGGAATAATTTTTGTACAAGGATTTTGGATTAAAACTACACTTGACAATAAGGAAAGACAATTTTCATTAAATATCAATCAAGCATTAAAATCTGTTTCTGAACAAATTCAAAGCAGAGAAATGAGAGACTATCTTGCAGTTTATCAAAAGTTAATAGATAGTATAGGCTCTCCAAAAGAATCACAACTAAGTGCTGTTTTTAAGTTTGTTGATAGAAATGAAAATACTAATCAAACTTATATTTATTCTCATGGGATTTTAGAAGAAGATTATAATGTTTCTGCAAAGCTTTTTGATCAGGAATCTTTAGATTCTTCTTCAATTATTGATTATAAAGGTATTAAAACAACTACTATAATAGATGAGGCATTCGACAGAGAAATGCAAAATATGAGTTCTATTGAAAGGTTACAAAGAGTCGAAAGATTGTCTCTTATGGATAAAGCAAAGTATGCATCAATTTTCATGGAATTAGCATCTCTAAAACCAATTCACAGAAGATTGACTAATATTGAACTTGAACTTCTTCTACAAAGAGAATTAAGAGATAGAGATATTGATATTCCTTTTCAATATAGAGTTTTTAATGGAACTTTTGCAACAAAAGTTGGTTCAGATAATTACACTAATCTTGAGGGTTTAAGAAAATATAAATCTCCTTTATTTGTAAATGAAAATGGCAATAGTGAATTTGAATTAGTTATTGCTTTTCCTGAGAGAAAATTTTTTTTAAGATCATCTTTGACTACTTTGATATTACTTTCATTACTTTTTACTTTAGCGATTATTATAACTTTTGCATCTACAATATTTCAAATTTTAAAACAAAAAAAAGTTTCTGAAATCAAATCTGATTTTATTAATAATATGACTCATGAGTTTAAAACTCCAATTGCTACTATAAAATTAGCTATTGACGCTATTGAAAATGTAAATGTTAGAAATGATATTAAAAAAAGATCACAATATTTGAAAATGATTAAAGACGAAAATGATAGAATGAATAATCAAGTTGAGAATGTGTTGAGAATTTCACAATTAGATAAAAAAGAGAATATAATTAAGAAAACGGATTGTAATATTCATGAAATAATTGAAGAATCATTTATTCATTTAAAATTATTATTTAAAAACAGAAATGCTTCAATAGTAAATGATCTTCTTGCTACTCGAATAAATATTAATGGTTCGCATGAAGATTTAGTAAATGTGGTGGTAAATATTTTAGAAAACGCAATTAAATATTCTACCGACACACCAATTATAAATGTTTCTACTCATAATGAATTAGATCATATTTATGTTAGAATTTCTGACAAGGGAATGGGAATGAGTATTGATGTTAAAGAAAAGATTTTTGATAAATTTTATAGAGAAACTAAAGGTAATGTTCATAATGTTAAAGGACACGGTTTAGGGTTATCATATGTAAAAAAAATTATTGATCTTCACTTTGGTACAATTAATGTTGATAGTAATTTGGGGAAGGGGAGTACATTTATAATTAAACTCCCTCTAAATAATTGAATTCTATGAAAAATAATGAAAAAAATATTTTACTTGTTGAAGACGATGTTAATTTCGGAGCTATTCTTAATGATTTTTTAAAATTACATTCATATAATGTTACTCTTGCTAAAAATGGTATCGAAGGGCTTGAGAAATTTAAAAAAAATAGTTTTGGATTATGTATTCTTGATGTTATGTTGCCTTTTAAAGACGGGTTCACTTTAGCAAAAGAAATTAGAGATTTAAATAAAGATGTTCCATTATTTTTTTTAACTGCTAAAACATTAAAAGATGATGTATTAAAGGGTTATAAATTAGGTGCTGATGACTATTTAACAAAACCATTTGACTCAGATATACTCTTATTAAAAATCAAATCAATTTTTAAAAGAAAAAAAATATCAAGTTCTGAAAATAATGTAAAATTTATATATCAATTTGCTGATTTTAATTTCAATTCTAAATTAAGAATTCTTAAATATAAAGATGAAAATGACATTAAATTATCTCCTAAAGAAAATGAACTTTTAAAGTTGCTTTTAAATCATTTAAATGATTTAATGCCTCGAGAATTAGCTTTGATAAAAATTTGGAATGATGACAACTATTTTACATCCAGAAGTATGGATGTTTATATAGCTAAAATCAGAAAATATTTACAAAAAGATAATAGGCTTGAAATTGAAAACATTCACGGAAAAGGATTTAGACTAATAGAAAGAAAATAATTTTACATGTTATTTCTTGGATGAAATTTAGTAATAGATTCAACTAAATGTTTTTTGTTTACATGTAAATACCTCTCGGTTGTAACAATATTTTCATGTCCTAGCATATTTTGTATAGTAATTAAATCAGCCCCGTTTTCTAATAAATGTGTAGCAAATGAATGCCTAAATGTATGAGGTCCTATTTTTTTCTTTATATCAGCTTTTTTATTTAAGTCATTTATAATTAAATAGATCATAACCCTAGTTAATCCACTTCCTCTTTCATTAATAAATAATGTGTCTTCATGACCTTTTTTAATTTTTTGTGAATTTCTTTTTTCAATAATATAATTATCAATATAATTTTTAGCTTCATTACTAATTGGGACAAATCTCTCTTTATTTCCTTTTCCGGTAACTTTAATTACTGATTCTTTGAAAAACAAATCAGAAATTTTTAATGTTATTAATTCAGACACTCGTAGTCCACAACTGTAAAGAACCTCTACTATTGCGGTATTTCTAAGGTTGTTTTTAGAGCTATAGTCTATACTATTGATTATTTTATCAATTTCTTTAGTAGTGAGTGTGATAGGCAGTTTATTACCAATTTTTGGTGTTTCTATATTTTGAAATGGATTTTTATCAATTAATTCTTCCAAAATAATATAATCATAAAACCTTTTAATTCCAGAAATTATTCTGGCTTGAGTTGACGACTTTACTTCATTGGAAATTTGATATACAAATTCTTTAGCAATAGATTCGTTGATTTTGAGAGGATTAATTTTTAAATCCTTAGAACTTAAAAATGATTTTAATTTTTCAATATCAAACAAATAACTATCAATTGTATTTTTTGATAAGTTTCTTTCAATTATCAAATAGTTTTTAAATTCTTTAATTAATTTTTTCCACTTCATTATTTCTTTTAAAATGTAAATTAAATATTATATTTAAACTTTATAATTTTCAATGAAATTACAAATTATTAATGGTCCTAATTTGAACCTTTTAGGTAAAAGAGAAAAAAATATTTATGGTAATCAGAGTTTTGATGATTACTTTGAAAAATTGAAAACTAAATTTAATAATTTGGATTTACATTATTTTCAATCCAATATTGAGGGTGAGCTTATTGAAAAAATTCAAGAAGTGGGTTTTGATTTCGATGGAATTATTATAAATGCTGCTGCTTATACACATACATCTGTTGGTATTGGAGATGCAATAAGGTCAATTTCTAGTCCTGTTATTGAGGTTCATATATCTAATACCTATTCAAGAGAAGATTTTAGACATAAATCTTTTCTAAGTGCTCATGTAAACGGAGTGATTCTTGGATTTGGACTTAAGAGTTATGATTTAGCGATCGAAAGTTTTAATAAATAAAATTACAGATGAATAACTTCGTCATATGCTGCTGCTACAGCTTCCATTACAGCTTCACTCATGGTAGGATGAGGATGAACCGTTTTTAAAATCTCATAACCAGTAGTTTCCAGTTTTCTACCAACAACAGCTTCAGCTATCATATCCGTAACACCTTCTCCTATCATATGACAACCTAACCACTCTCCATATTTAGCGTCAAATATTACTTTCACGAATCCTTCACTTTTTCCTGACGCTTGTGCTTTTCCAGATGCTGAAAATGGAAATTTTCCGATTTTAATTTCATAACCATTTTCAATTGCTTGTTTTTCTGTGTAACCTACAGAAGCAATTTCAGGGCTACAGTAAGTACAACCAGGAATATTATTGTAGTCTAACGGGTTAACGTCATGGCCAGCTATTTTTTCAACGCATAGTATGCCTTCTGCAGAAGCCACATGGGCTAGAGCTTGCCCTTTCACTACGTCTCCAATTGCATAGTAATCTTTTATATTGGTCATGTAAAAATCATCAACTAAAATTTTATCATTTTCAGTTTTAATTTCTAAATCTTCTAACCCGATGTTTTCAATATTTGTTTTAATTCCAACTGCACTTAGTACAATTTCAGTATTAATAATGTTTTTTTCACCATTCGAATTTTTCAAAGTCACGTCAACAGAATCAGAACTATTGATTTCTGCTTTTTCTACTTCAGTTGAGGTTAAAATATTAATTCCTTTCTTTTTTAAACTTTTTTCTAGTTCTTTGGAAATCTCAGAATCTTCCACAGGAACAATTCTATCCATATATTCAACTATTGTCACAGTTGTTCCCATCGAATTATAAAAATAAGCAAATTCAATTCCTATTGCTCCTGAACCTACTATTACAATATTTTTAGGTTGTTTCTCAAGTGTCATAGCTTCTCTGTAACCAATTATTTTTTTACCATCTTTTTTTAAAAATGGTAATTCTTTAGATCTAGCTCCAGTAGCAATAATTATTTTATCACCTTCAATTTTGGTTTCAGATCCATTTTTATCAGATATCTTAATTATTTTATCAGGTACTAGTTGCCCAAAACCTTCAAATATTTTTATTTTATTTTTTTTCATTAAAAAGTTGACACCCTTACTCATATTTTGGGCAACTTTTCTGCTTCTATTAATAACATTATCAAAATTTTTATCAAAATTTTCAACTGTTATTCCATAATCTTCAGAGTGTTTTATATAATCAAAAACCTGTGCAGATTTTAAAAGTGCTTTAGTTGGAATACAGCCCCAGTTTAAACAAACCCCTCCTAAGCTTTCTTTTTCTACTATAGCAGTTTTTAAACCCAATTGAGATGCTCTAATTGCTGTTACATATCCACCTGGTCCGCTACCTAAAATTATTAAATCAAATTTTTCCATAATTATTTATTAAATGATAAAGCAGCTGAATTAATACAATATCTTTTGCCTGTTGTTTCTTTTGGACCGTCATTAAATACATGTCCTAAATGTCCGTCACATTTTGAGCATTTAACTTCAATTCTGCTCATGTTATGAGTAAAGTCTTTTACATATATTATCCTGTCAGGGATTGCTTGATCAAAGCTTGGCCATCCACAATTACTTTCGTATTTATTATTACTTTCAAATAATTTTTGATTGCATCCTTTGCAATTGTATGATCCTTTTTCAAAATGAAGATTATATTCTCCAGTAAACGGTCTTTCGGTATACGAATTTCTAAGAACTTGATAGCTCATTTCACCAAGAGAATTTTTCCATTCTGTATCTGTTTTTATCATTTTTTTATTGTTTTGTGAGAAATTAATACTAGTAGCTAAAATTGCTATCAAAATAAGCACTCCTTTAAAATTTTTCATTTAATTAAATTTTTTAAAATTATTGCATTTTTATCTATACAATGTCTTTGTCCTTTTTCATCATTTATTAGGTTACCTAATTTACTATCACATTTCGTGCAAAACAGTTCTGTTTTGTATTTGTTATTTTTTGAATTAGTATCATTTTCATAAATGTTTTCAAAAGTTTTTACTTTTTTTTCAATTGAATTATTAAAATCTTTACTGTTATTATTTTCGTAAAAAAGTTCATTTTCTTTATATAAGGATGAACCACATTTTAAACAAACGTATGTATTGTTCTCTTTAGAATTATTATTATCATTTCTGGAAATGTTTTCACAACCCTGGTTGATAATTAATATTATAAATAAAATCGAAAACCTCATATCTTTTCAAGTGCGAAATTAATTATTAATTTTAATATAATCATATCTCAATTAACTATATTGCATTTCATTCTTTATAATGACAAATAAAAAATATAAAAAAGGCGACATAAAATTACTTAACGCATGGGCTATTTATGATTGGGCTAATTCTGCTTATCCATTAGTTATTTCTTCAGCCGTTTTTCCAATATATTATGGGGCACTGTTTTTTGATGATTTATATATAGAACTTTTAGGATTTAATTTTAAGAATACTGCTTTAATTAGTTTTTTGACTGCTTTTGCATTTGTAATATTATCATTTATTACTCCACTTTTATCTGGAATTGCTGATTATATGGGTAATAAAAAAACTTTTTTAAAAATATTTTGTTATGTTGGGTCGCTTTCTTGTATTGGCCTTTACTGGTTTGACCTCACTAATATATACCTTGGATTATGTTTTTATTTTCTGGCTTTAATTTCTTTTTGGGCTAGTTTAGTTTTTTATAATTCATATCTACCAGATATTGCACATAAAGATCAACAAGATTTTATTAGTGCTAAAGGATATGCATTAGGTTATTTTGGAAGTGTATTATTATTAATTTTTGACCTTGCGATGGTAATGTATCCAGCAAATTTTGGAATAAGCGGTGAAAATCCTGAACTTATCGCCATGAGATATTCATTTATCTCTGTAGGTATTTGGTGGTTATCATTTAGTCAATACACATTTTATTTTTTGCCAGACCAAAATGAAAAGAAAAAAATTATTAAAGATGTGATATGGAACGGATTTAGAGAGTTAAATGAAGTTTGGAAAGAATTAAAACAAACAACTATAATAAAGAAATATCTTATAGCTTTTTTTATTTACAGTTCTGCTCTTCAAACTGTACTTTTAATTGCAGCTTATTTCGGTGAACAAGAAATAAATTGGACAAAAGATGAAAAAACTATTGGACTAATAGTCAGTATTTTATTAATTCAGTTAATTGCAATGTTTGGAGCAATAATGACTTCAAAATTATCTGAAAAATTCGGAAATATACACACTCTAATTTTATTAAATATTATTTGGGCTTTATTATGTATCGGTGGATATTTCATTACCGAACCTATTGAATTCTATATAGCAGCTGCTTTTGTAGGACTTGTAATGGGTGGTATTCAAGCTTTATCTAGATCTACTTTTTCAAAAATGATTCCTGATACAGAGAACACTACATCGTATTTTAGTTTTTATGATGTTTCTCAAAAGGTTAGTATTGTTTTTGGAATGACATTATTTGCTTTTGTTGATCAGATTACCGGAAGTATGAGAACTTCTATTTTAGTTTTTATTTTTATTTTTTTAACTGGAGCATTTCTCTTAAAAAGAATTAAGATCAAGAATTACTAATCCTTTTATGGCATGAAACTTGAAATATTTATTAATGTAATAAATGTTTTTTTGTTGATTATTTTAATCAGATAGAAAGTTCCCCTTTTTAATTTAACAACATGACACATTGACCTAATTTTAATTAATGTCTAAAACTAAAATACTCAACCTTGACATGATGTCACTTCAAAATATTGATGAGGATTCAGATTTAATTCCTTTAATGACATCTGATGATGAAGAAGCTATTTCTAAAGAATCACTGCCTGAAAAATTACCTATTTTACCATTAAAAAATACTGTAATGTTTCCAGGGGTGGTTATTCCTATAACAGCATCTAGAGATAAATCAATTAAATTAATTAAGGATGCTAATGCTAATGATAAATTAATTGGTGTTGTTTCTCAAATTGATCCAAAAATTCAATCTCCTACATTAAATGATATACATCCAACTGGAACAGTTGCTAAAATATTGAGAGTATTAAAAATGCCTGATGGTAATGTTACGGTTATTATTCAAGGAAAGAAAAGATTTTCAATTGAACAGATCATTTCAGAAGAACCGTATATCGTTGCTAATGTTAAAGAAATAGTAGAATTAAAACCTAAAAAAAACAATAAAGAGTTTGCGGCTACTATAGAATCTATTAAAGATATAGCTTTAAAAATTATTGACGAGAATCCAAATATTCCTAGTGAAGCTTCATTTGCAATAAAAAATATTCAAAGCGATTCTTTCTTGGTGAATTTTGTTTGTTCTAATATGAATTTATCTGTAAAGGAAAAATATGAAATATTAAACACAAGTGATTTAAATAAAAGAGCTCTTATGTGTTTAAAACAAATGAACATTGAATTACAAAGATTATCATTAAAAAATGACATTCAATCTAAAGTAAGGTCAGATTTAGATCAACAACAAAGAGAGTATTTTTTACATCAGCAATTAAAGACTATTCAAGAAGAGTTAGGTGGTGTTTCTTATGATGAAGAAGTAAATGAAATGAGAATTAAGGCTACTACAAAAAAGTGGTCAAAAGAAATTAACGATCACTTTAAAAAAGAATTATCTAAACTTCAAAGAATGAATCCTCAGGTTGCAGAGTATTCAATACAGAGAAATTATTTAGATACTTACTTAGAACTTCCGTGGAACGAATTTTCTAAAGATAATTTTGATTTAAAAAGAGCAACTAAAATTTTGGATAGAGATCATTATGGATTGAAAGATGTAAAAAAAAGAATTATTGAGCACATAGCTGTTTTAAAATTAAGAAACGATATGAAATCTCCAATTCTTTGTTTTAATGGACCCCCTGGAGTTGGTAAAACATCGTTAGGTAAATCAATAGCTGAGGCTCTTGGAAGAGAATATGTAAGAATTTCCTTAGGCGGCCTTAGAGATGAATCTGAAATAAGAGGACACAGAAAGACTTACATTGGAGCAATGCCTGGAAGGATCATTCAAAGTTTAAAAAAAGCAAAAACATCTAATCCAGTTTTTGTTTTAGATGAAATAGATAAGCTTTCTGTGGGAAATCAAGGCGATCCTTCTTCAGCAATGCTAGAAGTTTTAGACCCTGAACAAAACACCTCTTTTTATGATAATTTTATTGAGTCAGGATTTGATTTGTCTAAAGTAATGTTTATTGCAACATCAAATAATATTGCTAACGTACAGCCTGCCCTTAGAGATAGAATGGAAATAGTACATGTGTCAGGTTACACACTAGAAGAAAAATATAATATTGCAAAAAAACATTTAATTCCAAAACAAATCAATGAGCATGGTCTTTCAAAAAATATTATAAAAATTAATAAGCAATCAACTGAAAAAATTATTGAAGGTTACACAAGAGAATCGGGCGTTAGAGGTTTAGAAAAACAAATTGCTAAAATAATTAGAAATGTTGCCAAGTGTATTGCGATGGAAGAAGATTATTCGTCTAACTTAAACTTAGATAATATTAATAAAATTTTAGGAGTGTCAATTTCCAAAGATCAATATGAAAATAATGAAGTTGCAGGAGTAGTAACTGGTTTAGCTTGGACTCAATTTGGTGGAGATATTTTATTTATCGAATCAGCACTTTCTAAGGGCAAAGGAAATTTATCGATAACTGGTAATCTTGGTAAAGTGATGAAAGAGTCTGCAACTATAGCTTTAGAATATATTAAATCTAATTCCGACGATTTGTCCATTAAGTTGGAAACTCTTACAAAGCATAACATTCATATTCATGTTCCAGAGGGTGCAACTCCGAAGGATGGACCTAGTGCAGGTATAACAATGCTAACATCACTTGTTTCACTTTTTACACAAAAAAGAGTTAAATCAAAACTTGCTATGACAGGTGAGATTACTTTAAGAGGAAAAGTTTTACCAGTAGGCGGAATTAAAGAAAAAATTTTAGCTGCTAAAAGAGCAAAGATTAAAGAAATTATTTTGTGTAAAGACAATAAGAAAAATATTGATGAAATCGATTCTAGCTATTTAAAAGGATTAACTTTTCATTATGTTTCAAATATGAAGCAAGTTTTAGATATTGCAATTACAAATCAAAATGTTAAGAATTTTAAGAATTTAGATGTCAAATAAAATTATAATAGCAATTGACGGCACATCCTCTACTGGTAAAAGTACTTTAGCCAAGAGAATATCTAAAAAGTTAAACTATTTGTATATTGACTCAGGTGCTATGTATAGAGCATTAACTTATTATGCTATTCAGAAGAAATTTATTTCTAAGAATCATTTTGATAAAACTAAACTTATAAATGACATTCCTAATATTTGTATCGATTTTAAAAACAACCCAATAAATAATAATTTTGAAGTTCATCTAAATGGAATTTCATATGAAAAAAATATTAGATCTTTAGATGTATCAAACTTAGTAAGTGAAATAGCTACAGTTAATGAGTTAAGACAGCAGATGGTTCGTGTTCAGCATACTCTTGGACTAAATAAAGGAGTAATAATGGATGGAAGAGATATTGGAACAGTTGTTTTTCCAAAAGCAGAAATAAAATTTTTTCTTGAAGCAACGATGGAACTTAGAGCTAAAAGACGTTTTGATGAGTTATTTTTAAATGACAAAAACATTACTTACAGTGAGGTTTTAAAAAATATAAAATTAAGAGACAACCAGGATGCGAACAGAAAACATTCTCCACTAAAAAAAGCTGAAGATGCTTTACTTATTAATACTGATAATCTTACTTTAGATGAACTTGAATTAATGTTGCTTTCCTACATAAACCCTATAATTACAAAAAATTTATAGATTATTTGTATAATCTATAAATAGAGTTTATTTTCGCAGTCCTTTTAATGGGTTTATATAGATAATTAAAAGGTTAAATAAATATTAATTCTTCTAATTTATTCCCTTTTTCTATAATTAAATTAGAATACAAATTTATGGTATGTCAGAAGAAAAAAAAGACAGTAAGCCTAAAAAAACTGTAAAAAAAACTACCAAAGCTGCTAAAGTTAAAACACCAGCGAAATCCACTAAAAAAACTAAAATCGAAAAAAAAGTTGTCGAAGTTGTTGAAACTTTAGCCAACGAAGTTATTGAGAATCAAACGGAAGAAAGCCAGGTTAAAGAACCAACCGCTGAAGAATTTTTAAAAGATTTTGATTGGAATTTATTTGAAGAAGGAATTGAAACGATAAAAGACGATAAACTTTCTGAGTTCGAAAAACTAGTTGAAGAGAACTTTGTCGACACTTATAATGAAAGCGTTATAGAAGGTACTATAATTAGCTTAACAGAAAGAGAAGCTATAATCGATATCAATGCAAAATCTGAGGGTGTTATTTCATTAAATGAATTTAGATACAATCCTGACTTGAAAGTTGGTGATAAAGTTGAAGTTTTAGTTGATATTCAAGAAGATAAAACAGGTCAATTAGTTCTTTCCCACAGAAAAGCAAGGACTATAAAAGCTTGGGATAGAGTAAACGATGCGCACGATCAGTCTACAGTTGTTACTGGTTTTGTAAAATGTAGAACTAAAGGAGGAATGATTGTAGATGTTTTTGGTTTAGAAGCTTTTTTACCTGGATCACAAATTGATGTTAAACCAATCAGAGATTATGATCAATATGTAAATAAGAATATGGAATTCAAAGTTGTTAAAATCAATCATGAATTTAAAAATGTTGTTGTTTCGCATAAAGCACTAATTGAAGCTGATATTGAACTTCAAAAGAAAGAAATTATTGGTCAATTAGAAAAAGGTCAAGTTCTTGAAGGTACAGTTAAGAATATAACTACATATGGAGTATTCATTGATTTGGGTGGAGTAGATGGTTTAATTCATATTACTGATTTATCATGGAATAGAATCAATCATCCTAGTGAAATATTAGAACTAGATCAAAAATTAAATGTTGTAATATTAGATTTTGATGACGATAAGTCAAGAATTCAATTAGGTGTCAAACAATTAAGTGCTCATCCTTGGGAATCTCTCGACGCAGAATTGAAAGAAGGCGATAAGGTCAAAGGTAAAGTATCGGTTCTTGCTGATTATGGAGCCTTTGTTGAGGTTGTTGATGGGGTAGAGGGGTTAGTTCACGTTTCTGAAATGTCATGGTCAACTCATTTGCGTTCAGCCCAAGATTTTGTAAAAGTTGGTGATGAAGTTGAGGCAGTTGTTTTAACATTAGACAGAGAAGAAAGAAAAATGTCTCTAGGTATTAAGCAACTAAGTTCAGATCCTTGGACAGATATTACAAAAAAATATCCTGTAGGTTCTAAGCATTCAGGAATAGTTAGAAATTTCACGAATTTTGGAATTTTTGTAGAACTTGAAGAAGGGATTGACGGATTAGTATATATTTCCGATTTATCTTGGACAATAAAAGTTAAACATCCATCTGAATTATTTGCTGCTGGTGATAAAATTGATGTTATAGTGTTAGAGTTAGATTCTGAAGCCAGAAAATTAAGTTTAGGCCATAAGCAAACTATGGACAACCCATGGGATGCATATGATAAAACTTTTGCTGAAGGAACTTCACACAATGCAACTATTTCAGATTCAAATGATAAAGGCGCTACAATTGCCTTTAATGATGATATAACAGCTTTTATTCCTAATAGACATCTTGTGAAAGAAGATGGAAATAAGTTAAAGAAAGGAGATACATCAGATTTTAAAGTTATTGAATATAACAAAGACTTTAAAAGAGTTGTAATGTCTCACACTGTTTTATTTAATGATCAAGAAAAGAAAAATGTAAAGGAGTCGTTAAAAAAAGTTAATGTTAAAGAATCAGATAAATCAACTCTAGGTGATTTAGATGTCCTAGCTGACTTGAAAAAGAAAATGGTAGATAATGAAAAAAAGAAAAAATAATTTTCTTTAATCATTTTTAAAAAAAAGCATCTTATAAGATGCTTTTTTTTTACAATAAAATTTCTTTAGCTATCCAATCTCCAATTTCACTAGTTTTATAATGTTTATTTTCGTCTGCTAAATCTTCTGAAATAATAGATTGTTTTAGTGATGCGTTCACAACTTTTCTAATCAAATTAGCCTCATCTTTAAGATTAAAAGAATCTTCAAACATCATTGCAGCTGATAAAATTGTAGCTAAAGGATTTGCAATATTTTTCCCCGCTGCTTGCGGATAAGATCCGTGAATTGGTTCGTAAAGCGATGTTTTTAGACCTACTGATGCAGATGGCATTAAACCCATAGAGCCCGATATTACAGATGCTTCATCTGTTAATATATCTCCAAACAAATTTTCAGTAATTAATACATCATAAGAGTTGGGCCATTGAACAAGTCTCATAGCCACTGCGTCTACAAATTCATAACTTACTTCAACTGTTGGGTAATCCTTTTCTAATGATTGTACAGTTTCTCTCCAAAGTCTTGAAGATTCAAGTACATTAGCTTTATCGACACAGCATAATCTATTGGATCTCTTCATTGCCAATTCAAATCCTTTAATTGCTAATCTTTTTATTTCTTCTCTAGTATAAGTACATGTATCAAAAGCAGTATTTCCATTATCTAGTCTTCCTTTTTTTCCAAAATAAATCCCCCCAGTTAATTCTCTTAAAAAAATTAAATTTGTGCCTTCAATTCTTTCTTTTTTTAAAGGAGATTTATCCAATAAAGATGGAAATGTGAAGGTTGGTCTGACATTAGCAAACAATCCTAAATCTTTTCTCATTTTTAATAATCCTTGTTCAGGTCTGACTTTAGCACTTGGATCATTATCGTACTTTGGATGTCCAATTGCTCCAAATAAAATTGCATCAGCCTTCAAACAAATTTGATGAGTCTCTTCAGGGTAAGGCTCACCTACAGCGTCTATAGCCGCAGCTCCTGTTAATGCGTGTATCCAACTTATTTTATGATTAAATTTCTTTGCAATTGCATCTGAAACTTTAACCGCTTGTTCTATAACTTCAGGTCCTATACCGTCACCAGGTAATAGAGCTATATTTAATTTCATATTTACTAATTTGATATAATATTTAACATTTTTTCTGTTGATTTGATTGCTGAAACAGTTTGATCTGAATCTAAACCTCTAGTAACAAATTCTTTATCATTATTTTTCCATGTTATAATTGTTTCACATAAAGCATCAGAATTACTTCCTGGAGGTATTGTTACTGAATAATCTATTAGTTCAGGAAGAATAAATTTATTGTGTGAATATATTTTTTTTATTGCATTAATAAATGCATCAAATTGTCCATCACCTGATCCTTTTTCGAAAAATTTCTTACCATTAATTTTTAATTCAATTTCTGCTGAGGGTTCATGCCCTTTTTTATGATTTAATATGTATGATTCAATTATTACCTTGTTTTTAAAATTTTCACTATTAATAACATCAGAAATTATGTAAGGTAAATCTTCTGCAGTTACCTTTTCTTTTTTATCTCCTAGTTCAATTATTCTGTTCGTTACTTTTTTTATATTTTCTTCATTTAATGTGAGCCCCAGTTCTTGTAAATTTTTTTTAATATTAGCCTTTCCTGACGTTTTTCCTAATGCATATTTTCTTTTTCTACCAAATCTTTCGGGAAGCAAATCATTAAAGTATAGATTTTTTTTACTGTCACCATCGGCATGAATTCCAGCAGTTTGAGTAAATACATTATCACCTACTATTGGTTTGTTAGCAGGTATTCTAAATCCAGTGAATGCTGATACAAGTCTACTAACTTTGTATAAAGATTTTTCTTTTAAATTAATTTTTATTTTTGGCAAAAAATCTCTTATTACTGCAGCTACGCTTGCCATTGGTGCGTTACCAGCTCTTTCTCCCATACCATTTACTGTTAAGTGTAAACCATGGCATCCAGCTTTCAAACCTTCAATAACATTAGAAACACTTAAATCATAATCATTGTGAGAATGAAAATCAAAATGCATTTCAGGATACTTTTTTACAATTATTGAAATATATTTATAAGTCTCATCTGGACTAAGTATACCTAGAGTGTCAGGAAGTAAAACTCTTTTTACAGGTAATTTTTTAATAACATCTAAATATTCAAAAACAAAATCTTTAGAGTTTCTCATTCCATTACTCCAATCTTCTAAATAAATATTTGTAGTTATTCCTTTATTTTTAGCTTCATTTACTGCTTTAGTTACAGATTTAAAATAATCCTTTGGTGTTTGTTTTATTTGATAGGTTAAATGATTTAAAGAACCTTTAGTCAATAAATTTTGTACTATAGCACCTGATCTAATCAGCCACTCAAGGGAAATATTATTGTCAAGAAATGTAAGAATTTCAATTTTATTTAAAAATTTATTTTCTTTAGCCCAATTTGTAATTTTCTTAACGGCTTCAAATTCACCTTTAGAAACTCTAGCTGATGCTACTTCAATTCTGTCTATTTTTAATTCATTAATTAATAATTTAGCTATTGTTAATTTTTCAGATGAAGAAAAAGACATCCCTGAAGTTTGTTCACCATCTCTTAAAGTAGTGTCCATTATTTCAACGTGTCTAGACATTTATTAAAATTACAGGGGGGTTGTTTTTGAAAACTTTTTTATAGTATCCTTAATATTCACTAAATAATCAATATCGTCATATCCATTTAACATGTTGTTTTTTTTGTAAGAGTTTATTTCAAATGGTTCTGAAATATTTAATTTTACAATAGTAACCATTTGATCTAAAAGACTAACTATAATTTCAGATTTTGGATCATCAAAAACAACTTGAAAGATTTTGTCTAAAAATTCTGCGGATACTTGAACTGGTAAAACTCCAATATTCAAACAATTTGCTCTAAAAATATCAGCAAAAAAACTAGATATTACACATCTAAACCCATAATCATAAATTGCCCAAGCAGCATGCTCTCTGGATGAGCCTGATCCAAAATTTTTTCCTCCTACTAAGATTTTTCCATCAAATTTTTTGTTATTTAAAACAAAATCTTTTTTTTGGGTATCATCAGAATTATATCTCCAATCTCTAAATAAATTATCACCAAAACCAACTCTTTCTGTAGCTTTAAGAAATCTAGCAGGAATTATTTGATCAGTGTCAATATTTTCGATCGGAAGAGGAACACAGTTGCTTTTTAGTATTTTAAATTTTTCGTAAGCCATATTTTAGTATAATGTTCTTGGATCAGTTATTTTCCCTGTAACAGCAGCAGCGGCAGCAACTAAAGGACTAGCTAATAATGTTCTAGAGCCTGGTCCCTGCCTTCCTTCAAAATTTCTATTTGAAGTACTTACAGCATATTTTCCAGAGGGAATTTTATCATCATTCATTGCTAAACAAGCAGAGCAACCGGGCTCTCTAAGTTCAAATCCAGATTCGTTTAAAATGTCTAGTAAACCTTCATCTTTTATAGCTTTTTCAACTTGGTGTGAACCTGGGACTAACCATGCTGTAACATTTGATGCTTTTTTTCTTCCTTTTATAATTTTAGTAAATTCTCTAAAATCTTCAATTCTTCCATTAGTGCAGCTACCTAGAAAAACAAAATCAATATTTTTACCAATCATACTTTGTCCTTCACTAAAATTCATGTAGCTAAGGGATTTTTTGTAGGTTTCTATGCCGCCATCTTGGTTTTTAGCCAAAGGAATTTCTTTAGAAATACCCATTCCCATACCTGGATTGGTTCCATAGGTTATCATAGGGTTTATCGACTCGCCGTAAAATTTTAATTCTTTATCAAAAATAGCATCTTGATCTGATGCTAACGTATTCCAATATTTCATTGCTTTAATCCAATTCTCTTTTTTTGGAGTATATTCTCTGTCTTTTATATAATCGAATGTCTTTGCATCTGGAGCAATCATTCCTCCTCTTGCACCCATTTCAATACTTAGATTGCAAACTGTCATTCTACCTTCCATAGACATATCTCTAAAAACTTCCCCTGAGTATTCAACAAAATAACCTGTTGCACCAGAGGTTGAAAGTTCTGATATAATAAAAAGAGCAACATCTTTTGGACTAACTCCTTTGTTGAGTTTACCATCTATTGTAATTCTCATTGTTTTAGGCTTAGGTTGCATAATGCACTGGGTCGATAAAACCATTTCTACCTCAGATGTTCCAATTCCAAATGCTATAGCTCCAAATGCACCATGAGTTGATGTATGAGAATCACCACAAACTATGGTTGCTCCGGGTTGAGTGATTCCGTATTCAGGACCCACAACATGAACAATACCATTTTTTTCATGACCTAATCCCCAATATGAAATACCATGTAATTTCGAGTTTTTTTCTAGAGCAAGTAATTGATTTGCAGAAAGAGGATCTTTCACTGGCAAATGTTGATTTACAGTTGGAGTGTTATGATCTGCTGTTGCAAATGTTTTTTTAGGAAATAAAACTTTGATTCCTCTTTTTTTTAGACCTAAAAAAGCTACTGGACTTGTTACTTCATGAACCATGTGTCTGTCGATAAACAGAACGTCCGGTCCGTCTTTTATTTTATGAACCACATGCGAGTCCCAAACTTTATCAAATAAGGTTTTACTCATTTTAATATATATTATAAAGATTTTTTGATTAGGTGTGGAATATCTTCATCGGAGACTTCTTTTTTTAAATCAGCAAATTTCAAAAATTCAGGATAAATTAAATCTAATTCGTTTTTAGAAAGATCGTATCCAATCTTTTTAGCTCTATATGCTAAAGCAGCTCTACCACTTCGAGCAGTAAGAATAATAGCTGACTCATTTACTCCAACATCAAGTGGATTAATGATTTCGTAAGTTTCTCTGTTTTTAATTACACCATCTTGGTGAATTCCAGAACTGTGAGCAAAAGCATTTGCACCAACAATTGCTTTGTTTGGTTGAACTGGCATTCCCATTCCTTCGGAAACTAAATTACTTGTGTCAAAAAGTAATTTGGAATTTATATTAGTATCTAAATTCAGATTTGGATGTTGTCTCATTATCATGACAACTTCTTCAAGAGATGTATTTCCAGCCCTTTCTCCTATACCATTTATTGTACATTCAATTTGTCTTGCTCCATTAATTATTCCAGCAATTGAATTAGCAGTAGCTAGACCAAGGTCATTATGACAATGACATGAAATTGTAGCTTTATGAATATTTTTTACGTTTTCTACTAAATATTTTATTTTTTCACCATATTCATATGGCAAACAATACCCAGTTGTGTCAGGTATATTTAACACAGTTGCTCCTGATTCAATCATTTTTTCACAAACCCTAGCTAGGAACTCGTTATCAGTTCTTCCTGCATCTTCAGCATAAAACTCTACATCATCTACAAAAGTTTTGGCATACTTAACAGCCTGAGAGCCTATCTCTATAATTTTTTCTCGTGATGACTTGAATTTGTGTTCAATATGTGAATCAGATGTTCCAATACCAGTATGTATTCTCGGACGTTTAGCTGTTTTTAGAGCATTTGCAGCAACTTCAATATCGTTTTTAACAGCTCTTGTAAGTCCACACACGGTTGCATTTTCTACAATATTTGAAATCTCTACAACAGATTTAAAATCACCGGGACTTGAAACGGGAAAACCAGCTTCTATGACGTCAACTCCTAATTTATCTAGTCTTTTGGCAATTATAAGCTTTTGGGATGTGTTTAATTTACATCCTGGAACTTGTTCTCCATCTCTTAATGTTGTGTCAAAAATTTTTACAAATTCTTTTGCCATTTATTTATTATTACTTTTTTAAAGTAAACAGTAAGATGTAAAAGTAATAAAACTGAGTAAATATTTTATGCAATTATTATACTAATTATAACATAAATCCCAAATTACATTTTTAGGAGGATTTGCAGTTATTTTTATTGTCTTTTTAGAAACTGGATGTTGAAATTCAATTTTTCTTGAATGAAGATGTATACTTCCGTCTTTATTAGATCTTGGAAAGCCATATTTTAGATCTCCTTTTATTGCCATTCCTCTGTTGGAAAGCTGGGTTCTTATTTGGTGATGTCTTCCAGTTTCTAATCTGATTTCCAACAAAGAGTATTTGTCAAGAGTGAATATTTGTTTATAGTATAAAATTGATTTTTTTGCATTTATATTTTTATCACTTTTAACATAGGATTTATTTTGTTTGTTGTTTTTTAACAAAAAATCTTCAAGCCTAATTTCTTTTAATTCATCTATTCTATTAACTACGGCCCAATAAGTTTTTTGAATGCAATTTTCTTTAAACATTTTATTTAGCCTAGTAAGTGATTTTGATGTTTTTGTAAAAATAATAATACCACTTGTTGGTCTATCTAGTCTGTGGGTAATGCCAAGGTAAACATTCCCTGGTTTATTATATTTTTTTTTAAGGTAACCTTTTACTTTGTCTCCTAAAGTTTTGTCTTTAGTTTTATCTCCCTGAGTTAATTCACCAGGTTTTTTATTTACAATAATTAAATGATTGTCTTCAAATAAAATATTTTCTTCAAACAAATTAATATTGCTCATCTTGATTAGGAAAATCTATATTTTTAACATCTTTAATATAATTTTTAATTGCTTTAGTCATTATTTCATTTAAGTCAACATATCTTCTTAAAAATCTAGGATTAAATTCTGTTGTCAAACCAACTAAGTCATGAGTTACCAACACTTGTCCGTCAACATTAGAGCCAGCACCAATTCCAATAACTGGACTTGAAACTGATGAAGTAACTACTTTTGAAATCTTTGCAGGTATTTTTTCTAATACAATCCCGAAACATCCTAATTCGTCCAAAAGCTTTGCATCTTCAATTAATCTTTTAGCCTCTTCTTCCTCTTTAGCCCTAACTGAATATGTTCCGAATTTGTATATAGATTGTGGTGTTAGACCAAGATGACCCATTACAGGAATACCAGCATTTAAAATCCTAACGATAGATTCTTTAATTTCAGATCCTCCTTCCATTTTAACAGCATGAGCCCCTGATTCTTTCATAATTCTAATAGCTGATCTCAACGCTTCGCCAGAGTTTGATTGATAACTTCCAAAAGGTAAATCTACTACTACTAATGCTCTTTTAACTCCTCTTACAACAGATGAAGCATGATATATTATTTGATCCAAAGTTATAGGTAAAGTAGTTTCATGTCCCGCCATAACGTTTGAAGCAGAATCTCCAACTAAAATTATATCAATTCCTGAATTATCAATGATTTTTGCCATTGAATAATCATATCCAGTTAGCATTGAAATCTTTTCATTTCTAGATTTCATTTCTTTCAATGAATGGGTGGTAACTCTTTTGTATTCTTTTTTTGACATAATTAACTTTTTTACAAATGTAATTTTATTTTAAAAATAACAACTGACACACTGTCATATTTATAAAAATGGCATAATGATTGAAATATATAAGTAAATAAAAAAAAAAATAATGAGTAAAATAATAGGTATTGATTTAGGAACAACAAATTCTTGCGTTTCAGTAATGGAAGGTAATGAACCTGTTGTAATCCCTAATGCAGAGGGTAAGAGAACTACACCATCTGTAATTGCTTTTGTTGAGGGTGGTGAAATTAAAGTTGGTGACCCAGCAAAAAGACAAGCTGTTACTAATCCCACAAAAACAATTGCTTCTGTAAAAAGGTTTATGGGTAATAAGTTTAGCGAGTCAAAAAAAGATGCTGATAGATCTGCTTACAAAGTAGTCAAAGGAGATAATGACACTGCAAGAGTAGATATTGACGGCAGATTATATACACCTCAAGAATTATCTGCAATGATTCTTCAAAAAATGAAAAAAACAGCTGAAGATTATTTAGGTAATACAGTCAATGAAGCGGTTGTTACTGTTCCTGCATATTTTAATGATGCTCAAAGACAAGCAACCAAAGAAGCAGGGGAGATTGCTGGGCTTAAAGTACAAAGAATTATTAATGAGCCCACTGCTGCTGCACTTGCTTATGGTCTCGATAAATCTGGAAAAGATCAAAAAATTGCTGTTTACGATTTAGGAGGAGGTACTTTTGATATTTCAGTTCTAGAACTTGGCGATGGTGTTTTTGAGGTTCTTTCAACAAATGGAGATACTAGACTTGGGGGTGATGATTTCGATGAAGAAATTATTAGTTTCCTAGCTGATGACTTTAAAAAGAAAGAAGATATTGATTTAAGAAAGGATCCAATGGCTCTTCAAAGATTAAAAGAAGCTGCAGAAAAAGCAAAAATTGAATTATCGTCATCTACTCAAACAGAAATAAACCTTCCTTATATAACTGCTACTGCTTCGGGTCCTAAGCACCTTGTTGTTTCTCTAACAAGATCTAAGTTTGAACAGCTAACAAGTGATTTAGTTAAAAGATCTATGGAGCCGGTTAAAAAAGCAATTGATGATGCTGGTTTAAGTATTAATGAAATTGATGAAGTTATTTTGGTTGGTGGTTCAACTAGAATACCTGTCATTCAACAAAAAGTTGAAAAGTTTTTTGGAAAAAAGCCTTCAAAAGGAGTAAATCCAGATGAGGTTGTTGCTATTGGAGCAGCAATTCAAGGTGGAGTTTTAACTGGTGATGTTAAGGATGTATTACTTTTAGACGTAACACCCTTATCTCTTGGTATTGAAACTATGGGAAGTGTTATGACTAAATTAATAGATGCAAACACTACAATTCCAACTAAAAAATCTCAAGTTTTTTCAACTGCAGCTGATAATCAACCATCGGTTGAAATACACGTTTTACAAGGTGAGAGGCCAATGGCTAAGGACAATAATACTATAGGTAGATTTCATTTAGATGGAATTCCACCTGCTCCAAGAGGAACTCCTCAAATTGAGGTTACTTTTGATATCGATGCTAATGGTTTAATTCACGTAACTGCTGCTGACAAAGCCACTGGTAAGACTCAGGATATAAGAATTGAAGCTTCTTCGGGCTTATCGGAAGATGAAATTGAAAAAATGAAGAAAGAGGCTGAAGCTAATGCTGAATCAGATAAAAAAGCAAAAGAAGAAGTTGACACTTTAAATAGTGCTGATGCTATGATTTTCCAAACCGATAGTCAATTAAAAGAATTTGGAGATAAAATTCCAGACGATAAGAAAAAGGTTATTGAGGATGCTTTGGACATACTTAAAAAAGCACATGAATCTAAAGATGTTGATTCTATAAAAACTGCCCTTGAAGGTATTAATGAAGCATGGAAAAATGCTTCAGAAGAACTTTATAAGGCTCAGGCGGAAGCTCAGCAAGCAAGTGGAGCTGGCGCTCAAGAAGCTGGTGGTGCTGAAAAACCTAAAGATGATTCGGATGATGTCCAAGATGTTGATTTTGAAGAAGTTAAATAATATTAGTGTTTAATACTTAAAAAGCGCATTAGTTTCTAATGCGCTTTTTTTTATATTTATAATATATGGACAAGAAAAAAATATTAGATAAGATTAATTCATCAAATAAAAATACATTGATGGATACATTAGACATTGAATTTATTGATATTGGTGAAGATTTTCTAGTTGCTAAAATGCCGGTCACTTCAAAAGTTTATCAACCAGATGGGGTTTTACATGGTGGAGCTACAGTTGCATTAGCAGAATCCGTTGGTAGTGCTGTTTCATATATGTCTGTAGACTATATGAATAAAACTGTAAGAGGAATAATTATTTCAGCTAATCATTTAAAAAGTGTTAAAGAAGGATATATTTATGCTAAAGCAACTCCCCTTCACAAGGGTAGATCAACTCAGTTATGGGAAATAAAAATAACAGATGATAATGATAATTTAATCTCTCATTGTAAGCTTTCTACCATGGTACTAAATAAAAATAAATAAAATATGTTCATACAAAACGCACTTAAAGTAAAAAACAACATATGGAGATATGCATTGGGAATTTTAATAATATTTATTTTTAATCAGTTAGGTTTTATTCCATTTATTTATTCAGTTGTTCAAAAAGTAGGTTTTGAAGCTGCTGTAATTAGTTTTTCAAATCCGTCAAATATGATGACAGTTTTGGAAAATAGTAACCTCACTTTTTTCTATCTTTTATTATCTTTTTTTATTGGTTTTAATGGTTTTTTAATTGTTATTAAATTTCTTCACAATCAATCCTTGAAATCTGTTACCACAAGTAGAAAATCTACTGATTTTAAGCGAATTTTTACATCTTTTCTAACTATATCTGCAATAATTCTTTTAAACCTTCTTTTTTCTATTTATTTAAATCCGGATGAATATGTTTTTCAGTTTAATTTAGATGATTTTTTAATTCTGTTTATAATAGCAATAATATTTATACCGATACAAACAAGTTTAGAAGAGTATGTCTTTAGAGGTTATATAATGCAAGGATTAGGAGTTTTTGTTAAAAACAGATGGTTTCCTTTAATTTTAACTTCTCTTAGCTTTGGTTTATTACATTTATCTAATCCTGAAATTGATAAAATAGGTAACATAATTATAATTCATTACATAGTAACAGGTCTGTTTTTAGGTATTATTACCCTAATGGATGAAGGATTGGAGCTTGCTTTAGGTTTTCATGCTGGAAATAATCTTTTAATAGCATTACTTGTTACCGCTGATTGGACAGTATTTCAAACCAGTTCAATTTTTAAATACATTGGAGAACCTGATGTCATGTATCAAACATTTTTTTCGCTAGCAATCATTTACCCTGTTTTATTATTATATTTTTCAAAAAAATATCAGTGGACCAATTGGAAAGAAAAATTGTTTGGAAAAATAAGTTAAGCTTTTAAGTATTTTTTAACATTTATTTTATCAATTTATTATCATATTGTAATCTATAACAACTTTATATTATAATGGCTTTAAATAAAAACGGAATTTTTGGAATTGCCTCCTTCATTTTAACAATTTTAGGAATTGCTTTAGTCCTTTTAGGCGTTTTAAAATATACTGAATACGCCATTGGATTTAGCGTAGCTGGAGTTGGTTTTATTTCTATTGGATGGGCATTTAATGCTCTCAAAGGGAGAGTTTAAAATATTATAAACTCATTTTATTTTTTTCCTATCATATTCTTAGGTTTAACCCAGTTGTCAAACTCTTTTTCAGATAAATAACCTGTTTTTAGAGCGGCTTCTTTCAAAGTTATTCCGTTATCATGAGCAATATTTGCAATTTCTGCTGATTTGTAATATCCAATTTTGCTGTTTAGAGCGGTAACTAGCATTAGCGAATTATTTAATAGTTCTTTAATTCTTTTTGTGTTTGCTTTTACTCCTTTTAAACAATTATCATTAAAACTTATTACGCTATCAGATATTAGCGTTAATGATTCCAGTACATTAGAAACTATTACAGGCTTAAAAACGTTAAGTTCGTAATGACCTTGCATTCCACCTAATGTCACGGTAACATCATTACCAATGACTTGGGCACATACCATGGATAAAGCTTCACATTGTGTAGGATTTACTTTCCCTGGCATAATTGAGCTACCAGGTTCGTTAGCAGGAATTATTATTTCTCCAATACCCGATCTTGGTCCGCTTGCCATTAATCTAATGTCATTAGCAATTTTATTTAATGAATTAGCAATTAATTTTAAAGCACCGTGAGATTCAACAAGTGCATCATGAGAGGCGATGGATTCGAATTTATTTTTGGCTGAAATAAAATCTATTCCAGTAAATTTTGATATGTAATTAGCAGATAATTTATCGTACCCATCAGGTGAATTTATTCCAGTTCCAACCGCTGTTGCTCCTAAAGCGAGTTCTGATAAATGATTTAATGAATTATTTAAAGATTCTAAACCGTGTTCTATTTGAGAGTGATATCCAGAAAATTCTTGACCTAGAGTAATTGGAGTAGCATCCATTAAGTGTGTTCTTCCAATTTTTATAACATTTTTAAATTCTTTAGATTTTTCTAACAAAGTATTTTTAAAAATATTCAGATTTGGTATCGTATTAAAAATTATTTTTTTATAAGTAGCAATATGCATTGCAGTAGGAAAGGTGTCATTTGAGGACTGAGACATATTAACATCGTCATTTGGAGCTAGTGTTTTTTTTCCTTCACCAATTACTTTTCCTTCAATTTGGTGAGCTCTGTTTGAAATCACCTCGTTTATATTCATGTTGGTTTGAGTACCAGAACCAGTTTGCCAAATTACTAATGGAAATTGATTATCATGATCTCCATTTATAATTTCATCACAGACTTTACTTATAAGTTCTTTTTTTAATTTAGTTAAAACTCCTAAATCAAAATTTGTGAAAGCCGCAGCTTTTTTTAAAATAGCAAAAGCATGAATAATTTCTATAGGCATAGAACCTGATTTTCCTATTTTAAAATTATTTATTGATCGTTGGGTTTGAGGACCCCATAACACGTCTTTTGGCACTTTTACATCTCCAATAGTATCTTTTTCAATTCTAAATTCCATAATTGATATTATATTACAAATTTAATATAATTGCTGGATATATTTTTTATGATCATTTGTTAACATTTATTTTTCAAGATCATTACTTTAATTTATATTTGTAAAATCAATTTATTAATATGTTTGAATTTGATCAATATTTAGGTTTTATACTTTTTCTATCTGTTTTAACAATGGGATTCTGGTTGTTAATCCTTTTACTAACTTTTATTGTTCCTTACTGGGTTGGTGGAGCGTTATTAGAAAAGATAAATGAGTTAAGAAATAAAGCGAAAAAATAAATTAAGTTCCAAAGCCGCCTTCACTATAATCGTTATAGTCACCTGAATTTCTACTTACCTTTTTCTTTTGATTAAAACGATAAATTAAATTCAACTCTAAGGTTCTTCCACCTCTCCAATTACTTTCACTATAACTTCTATAATCTTCATTAAAAGACTCTATTCTCCATTTTCCAGTTTCAAATATATCATTAGCCTTAAATGTTACTGTTATTTTATCTTTTAATAGATCTTTACTAAATGCAGTATTACTGTAAATAGAAGCTTTTCTTTCAGAAACTGCAGTTTTTTGAGGAGCTCTGTATCTAAAGCTAGTTTGCCAATCTATACTAGAAAATAACTTTAAATTATTGCTTAGTCTCCCTGACCACGTTAAATTTTTAGAATCATATACAACACCCATGTATTCTCCTATAGTTTCTGATTCATAAAAGTTTAAACTCCCATTTAATCTCCAGTTTTTAGATTGAGTAAAATTTGCATTTATTTCCAGGCCAATTTGTTTATTGCTTGCTAAGTTAATAGGAGTTCTTCTTAGAACGGGAACTAATATTTCATTTACAAGAACAAAATCCCCAGTATTTTCACTAATAAATGTAAATACTCCAGTTTCTTTTCTAAAATAAATAGATCCATTCAAAGTCAGTTTTTCATATCTCTTTAAATATCCTAAATCTACTCCATTAGAATAAGTAGGATCTATATTAGGATTACCTTGAAAAATATTAGTAGCACTCGATTTAGATGGGAATGGATTAATAAAATATGATCTAGCTCTTCTTATTCTTCGATTGTATCCAAAAGTAATAGTTTCGTTTTCCTTAACTTGATAGGATAAATTTAAAGTAGGAAAGAAGTCATTATAATTTTTTATGTTATTAGTGTTGTTTGCTAACTGTTTAACGGTAGTTTTAGACTCTTCATATCTTAAACCGAACAGAAAAGAAAAATTATTTTTTTTATTTCCATACTGCGTGTAAAAAGCATTAACCTTTTCGTTATAAAGAAGAGTGTTACTGAGATTTAGATCATTAATGAAATTACCATTTAAGTCTTCATTTTCTGCTAAGTAATCAATATCCTGATATTGATTACTTCTTCTAAAACCAAGTTCAAATTGCCCGTCTTTTTTAATTGGTAATACATAATCTATTTTAAAAAGTTCACTTTCTTGTATTTCATCTGTGTTAACCTTTTCACTTAAATACTTAGTTAATATTGGCTTTAATTGAGAATTTGAAATAAATCCATTTTCATTTTCTGAAGATTTTTCTTTTTGATAGTCCATGGTTAACACATGTCCTTCTTTATTAAAATCATGTGTTAGATTAATTGAAAATTCATTTGTGTCATCAATTTCTGTTTCTTTTTCTAACCTTTGAGAAAATTTTGACATTGAATTAAAATTTTGATTTACATTATTGGTGTTGTTTGTAAAACCATCACTTTTTCTAGATACATATGATCCAACTATGCTAGTATTATCAGAAAAAAAGTATTCAATTCCAGTATTTAAATAATTTGAGTTTCTTTCGGAATCTCTAACACCATTTTCATTTAAAAAATTATTAATCGATTGATCAGTGTAGTATTCTGTTTCATTTATAAAACTTCCTTCGCTAGTTCTTGTATTATAGCCTACATTATTAAAAAAATTAAGTTTTTTTGTTCTATAATTTAAATTAGCGGAAACCCCATATCTTTCAGGATATCCACTATTAAGTGATAGAGATCCGTTGAATCCAGTTAATTTACTTTTTCTTAATATTATATTAATAATTCCTGCAGTTCCTTCAGCATTATATCTAGCTGATGGAGAAGTGATTACTTCAACTTTTTCAACACTTTCAGAGGGAAATTGTTTTAATGCTTCATTACTGCTTATTCCAACAAGTCCTGATGGTTTGCCATTTATTAAAATTCTCACACTTTCATTTCCTCTTAAGGATACATTTCCCTCAATATCAACTTCGACAGATGGAAGGTTATCTAAAACATCACTAACGCTACTTCCTTTTAAAGTCAAGTCTTTTCCGATATTGTAAACAGTTTTATCTAATTTTATTTCTATTTCTGTTTTTTCTCCAATAACTTCTACTTCATTCAAAATATTTTCATCAATTGAAAGTTCAATTACTCCTAAGTTCAATGAATTTTCAATATTAATTTTTCTCAAATATTTTGTTTTGAATGAAATATATTCAAATTTAAGATCATAATTACCTTTGCTAACTTCAATACTAAATTCCCCATTATAATCCGTTATTACTCCATTTATAATCTCCTCACTGTTAGCTTTGAAAACACTAATTGTTGAATATTCAAGAGGAGAATTAGTTTCAGGATCACTGACTGTTCCTGTAATTAAAAATTTATTTTCTTGTGAGTACAAAAATGTACTTGAAATCAATATAAAAAACAAAAGAATTTTTTTCATAACCAAATTAAATCAAACATCTTGCCAATCAAGATATTATCTATGACAATGAAAACATATAATAGTTTAATTTAAATAATTTTATTTATTTCCTCTGGTGGAATTGCAATTGTAGCTTTATCGTTTGAAATAAATATGGGTCTTTTAATCAAGTTTGAATATTTATGTAAAAGATCTATTATTTCATTGTCAGAGAGTTTTTTAGAGATATAATTTTCTTTCCATATTTTTTCTTGTCTTCTAACTAGATCAATTGGATTTACATTTAGTTTATCTATAATTTCTTTTAGTTGATTTATTTCTAAACCATCTTTCATGTATAATAAAGTTTCAAAATTTAAATTGTGAAATTTTAAAAACTCCATAGCTTCTCTGGATTTTCTGCATCTGGGATTGTGTAATAATTTATACATAATTAATTACTCATTAAAAAAGCTTTTAAAAAGGGATTTAATCCACCATTTAAAACTTCGTCAATATTATTAGTTTCATGTTCAGTCCTTACGTCTTTTATTAATTTATATGGGTGAAGTACATAATTTCTTATTTGAGACCCCCATTCAATCTTCATTTTATTTGACTCTATTTTTTCTCTTTCTTTCATTTTTTCTTTCAATTCAATTTCATACAGTTGAGATTTAAGTAGTCGCATAGCTTTATCTTTATTTTCTAATTGAGATCTCGTTTCAGAATTTTCGATTACTATTCCTGAGGGAGCATGTCTTAACCTTACGGCTGTTTCTACTTTATTTACATTTTGACCACCAGCTCCACTTGATCGCATTGTTTCCCAAGAAATTTCAGAGGGATTAATATTAATTTCAATAGTATCATCTACAAGTGGATAAACATAAACTGAGGCAAATGAAGTATGCCTTTTAGCATTACTGTCAAAAGGTGATATTCTAACCAACCTATGCACTCCGTTTTCTCCTTTTAGCCATCCAAATCCAAAATCTCCTTCAATTTCAATCGTAACAGATTTAATTCCCGCAACATCACCTTGTTGGAGATCTAATTCTTTAATTTTATACTTATTTTTTTCTGCCCACATTACATACATTCTCATCAACATTTGAGCCCAGTCACAACTTTCTGTTCCACCAGCTCCAGCTGTAATTTGGATTACAGCACTCATTTCATCTCCTTCATTGGAAAGCATATTTTTAAATTCAATATTCTCGATATGTTCTTTACATTTCACGAAATGTTTTTCTATTTCTTTTTCTTCAATTTCACCTTCTTTAAAATATTCAAATAAAACTTCTAAATCTTCACAGAACGCAACAGCTTTTTTATAATCTTTAACCCATTGTTTTAAAGATTGTAATTCTTTCATTACTATTTGTGCTTTTTTTGAGTCATTCCAAAAATCAGGATCAAATGTAATTTCTTCCTTATTTGAGATTTCAATATTTTTAGAATCTATGTCAAAGATAACTCCTTAACGATTTAGTTCGTTCAAGGAGATTTTTAATTTGGTCAATTGTTATCATCAATTAATGATTTTTACATTTCAAAAATACATTTTATATAGAAATAATTCAATCAATAAATTTTATATTAGATAAAATAATTTTTATGAAAAGTAGATCTTTAATTATTCTTTTATGTTTATCAACGTTTTTTTTAAGATCACAAGAAAATATTAATAATAATATTGATTTCAATGGATTTTTTAATTTTAATTATGATGCAAAGTCAGGAAAGATTTTTCTTGATGTAGATAAATTGAATTACGATTTTTTATACATAAACTCTTTAACAACTGGACTTGGCTCTAATGACATAGGTTTAGATCGTGGTCAATTAGGTAATGAAAGGTTAGTGAGATTTAAAAAATATGGAAATAAACTTTTACTGATACAGCCGAATCTAAAATATAGAGCATATACAGATAATAAGTTAGAAAAAAAGAGTGTTGAAGAAGCTTTTGCTTTTTCAGTAATTTTTGGATTTGAAATTATTGAGTCAAATTTAGATTCTTATAAAATTGATCTAACTCCATTTTTAATGCAAGACACTCATGGTGTTTCGGATAGATTAAATAAATTAAAACAGGGTAATTATAAAATTGACATTTCAAAGAGTTCTGTTGAATTAAAAAACACTAAGGCCTTTCCAAAAAACATTGAATTTGAAGCATTACTAACTTTTAAAGGAAAGCCGAGTGGATATTTAATTCCAAGTGTTTCGCCAGATTCTAAATTAGTTAGCTTAATTCAGCATCATTCTTTTATTGAGCTTCCTGATGAAAATTATTCTTCCAGAGAATTTGATCCACGAAGTGGTGCAATTATGACATCATATATGGATTATGCTACTGAAATTGAAAAACCAATATTAAAAAGAAATATCATTAGGCATCGATTGAAAAAAAAGAATATTGATTCTGATTATAGCGTTCCAGAAAAACCAATTATTTATTATTTAGATCCTGGAACACCAGAACCTGTAAGATCTGCACTAATTGAAGGAGCTCTGTGGTGGAATGAAGCTTTTGAGGATATTGGTTTTAAAAATGCATTTCAAGTTAAAATATTACCTGATGGAGCTGATCCAATGGACTGCAGATATAATATGATTCAATGGGTACACAGGTCAACACGTGGATGGAGCTATGGTTCTAGTGTTGTTGACCCACGAACTGGAGAAATAATTAAAGGTCATGTCAGTTTAGGTAGTTTGAGAATTAGACAAGATTTTTTAATTGCTCAATCGTTAATGAATAAACCATTTCAATATGATAATTACAATGATAAGCCAATGTTAGATTTAGCTTTGTCAAGAATAAGACAATTAAGTGCCCATGAAGTTGGTCACACCTTGGGTTTTGCTCATAATTTTGCTTCTAGCTCAAATGAAAGATCTTCAGTTATGGATTATCCACATCCGTTATTAAAAGTTGATGAAAATAAAATAGATTTTTCTGAAGCTTATTCTGTTGGTATTGGTGATTGGGACAAGGTTAGTGTTGCTTACAGTTACTCTGAAATCAAAGAAGAAGATAAAAAATTACATCTTGATAATATTCTTAATGATGCGTATAAAAGTGGATTAAGATTTATCACAGACAGTGACGCTAGATCAATTTCAGGTTCACACGTCAATGCTCACCTTTGGGACAATGGAAAAAATGTTACCAATAACTTGAATGATCTTTTTAATATTAGAAAAAAAGCGATTTCAAATTTTTCTAAATTTAATATTAAAAAAGGGGAGCCTTATTCAAAATTAGAAGACCTTTTTGTTCCATTGTATTTTATGCATCGTTATCAAACTGAAGCTGTTATTAAATTAATAGGAGGAATGGATTATAATTATTCAACAAGAGATGACAATCAGTTAATAGTTAAGGATTTAGAATATGAAATTCAAAAGGATGCTTTAAAAGCAGTTTTAAAATCATTAAACGCTAAACATTTAGCAATTCCTAAAAATATTTTAAAATTGTTTCCACCAAGAGCTTATGGTTATCCAAGTAATAGAGAATCTTTTAGTGGAAGAACTGGTGTTTCTTTTGATCCTTTTAGTGCAGCTCAAACAGCTAGTGAATTTTCAATAAATTTATTGTTTAATGTAGAAAGATTAAATAGAATTAAGATTCAAAGTTCTGTTGATACTTCAAAGCTTGGTTTAAATCAATTATTTAATGATTTGTTATCCTCTACGTTTGGAAATAAACTTAAAGGCACATATTTGAATGAAATTCAACACATGATCAATTTAAATATCTTGACATATTTACTCAAAGTTTCAATTGACAAAAATGCATTCTTACAAGTAAAAAACAGCGCAATGAAATCAGTAAATTTGATTAAAAATAATCACTATAATAACTTTAAATCTTTCAATGAGGATTACCATTTACTAATTAATGATTTTAATAATAACCCAGAAAAATATAAGGGAAAACTTTCAAAAAAAATTCCTGACGGATCTCCAATAGGTACAGAATCTTGTAATTTTAATTATTAATATTATGGAAATAAATTTAATTAGTGATACAGTTACAAAGCCGTGTAAAAATATGTTAGATTTCATGATGAAATCAAATGTAGGCGATGATGTTTTTAAAGAAGATCCAACAATAAATGAATTGGAAAAAATGTTAGCTGAAATGTTTGGAAAAGAATCAGCATTATTTTTCCCCTCTGGAACTATGGCGAATCAGACTGCTATAAAGATTCATACCGAGCCAGGTGATCAATTAATATGTGATAAATATGCACATGTTTACAATTACGAAGGAGGTGGTGTAAGTTTTAATAGTGGCGTATCATGTAAACTAATTGACGGACACAGGGGAATGTTTACAAATGAACAAGTTCTAAATTCTATTAATCCACCAGATTTTTATCACAGTCCCAAAACCTCTTTAGTTTGCGTCGAAAACACAACTAATAAGGGAGGGGGAGCTTGTTGGGATATTAATGAATTAATCAAAATAAAGGGAACTTGTAAAAAACATAATTTGTTTTATCATTTGGATGGTGCAAGAATTTGGAACGCAATGGTTAAAACAAATACTAAACCAATCCAGTATGGAGATATATTTGATTCAATCTCTGTTTGTTTAAGCAAAGGCCTTGGTTGCCCTGTTGGTTCTGTTTTATTAGGATCCAGAGAATTTATTAATAAAGCAATTAGAGTAAGAAAAGTTTTGGGAGGTGGAATGAGGCAAGCAGGTTATTTAGCTGCTTGCGGAATTTATGCATTAAAAAATAATATAGATAGATTAAAAGAAGATCATTTAAAAGCATTTGAAATTGAAAAACTTCTATCCACAAAACATTATATAAAGAAAGTTGAGAAAGTAGAGACAAATATTTTAATTTTTCAATTAAAATCAAACCACGACTCAAATATTTTTATAGAAAAAATGTTGGAGTATGACATTAAGTTAATATCTATGGGTGATAATAAATTAAGAATAGTTACTCATAAAGATTATAACGATGGAATGCATCAAAAATTTATTGAAATTATTACAAATTTTCAAATTTAAAATATGATTAAAAATTCATTTTTATTATTTGTAAGTATTATGTTTGTGTTTTCTTGTAATAATGAAATTAAACCTCCTTTGAAGAATTCAATTATACCACCAAAAGCAGAAAAATCGCCAGTTTCATTTAAAAAATTTAATGATATCAGAATTGATGATTATTATTGGTTAAAAGAAAGAGATAATCCCGAAGTTATAGATTACTTAGAGAGAGAAAATGATTATTATGAGAAAATGACTTCTCATACTCTAGATTTACAAGATAAATTATTTAATGAAATTAAAAATAAAATAAAAGAGGATGACGAATCTGTTCCTTATTTTTTAAATGGATATTGGTATAAAACTAAATACCAAGAAGGTCTAGGATATCCTATCTATACTAGATATAAAGATTCTTTAACTAATAAAGAAGAAATTTTATTTGATTGTAATGAGTTAGCTAAAAAACATGATTATTTTAATTTATCAAACTTTCAAATTAGTCCTGATAATAAAATAGTTGCATACAGTACTGATATTGTTTCTAGAAGACTTTATACAATTCAATTTAAAAATTTAGAGACTGGAGAAATCTATAATGATAAAATAATAAATTCATCAGGGAGCTTTGCTTGGGCAAATGATAATTTAACTCTTTTTTATACTAATAGAGATGTAAATACATTAAGGAACGATAAAATATTTAAGCATACACTAAATACGGATTATGAAACTGATGAATTAGTTTATTTTGAAAAGGATGAAACTTTTTATGCTAATGTTTCTAAATCAAAATCAAAAAAATATATTATTATTTCATCATACAGTACTTTAACCTCTGAATTTCAGTTTTTACCTGCTGACAAACCAAGTGATAGTTTTATACTTTTTAGCAAAAGAAAAAGAGGAGTTGAATATAACATAAATCATTATAAAGAGCATTTTTACATTATCACAAATAAAGACAATGCATTCAATTATAAGTTAATGAAAACTAAAATCAATAATACTTCCAGCGCTAATTGGGAAGATGTTATTGAGCATAGAGAAAACATCTTAATTGAAGGTATTGACATCTTCAAAGATCATTTAGTTGTTAGCGAAAGGGTTAATGGTCTAAATAGAATAAATATTAAAAAATGGGATAACTCAGAAAACTATTTCTTGAATTTTGATAACGAAACTTTTAGTGCTAATACAACTACTAATTTAGATTTTGATTCTAAAAAACTCAGGTATTCTTACAATTCCTTAAACGAACCTTATTCTGTTGTTGAGTTTGACATGATTACTAAAGAAAAAAATATTTTAAAGCAGCATCAGGTTTTAGACAAAAACTTTGATAAAAATAATTATATTACTGAAAGAATTTGGGCTAATTCTAGAGATGGTAATAGCATACCAATTTCATTAATTTATAAAAAAGGTATTAAAAAAGATGGCTCAAATCCACTTTTACTTTATGGTTATGGATCTTATGGAAACACAATAGATCCATCTTTTTCAATTAGTAGATTGAGTTTATTAGAAAGAGGATTTATATATGCTATTTCTCATGTAAGAGGAAGTGAGTATTTAGGAAGAGATTGGTATGAAAATGGTAAACTTTTAAATAAAAAAAATACGTTTTTTGATTTTGTTGATTCAACAAAATTTTTGATTTCTCAAGGTTATACATCCGCAGAGCATTCTTATGCTTATGGTGGCTCAGCTGGCGGATTGCTTATGGGTGCAGTTATTAATATAGCTCCTGAACTGTATAATGGTGTAATAGCTGCAGTTCCTTTTGTTGATGTAATCACTACAATGTTAGACGAAACGATTCCTTTAACTACTAGTGAATATGATGAATGGGGAAATCCTAACAAAAAACAATATTACAATTACATGATGTCCTATTCTCCTTATGACAATGTATTAAAAATGAATTATCCAAATTTACTTGTGACAACTGGATTACACGATTCACAAGTCCAGTACTGGGAACCTGCTAAATGGGTTGCTAAATTAAGAGATTATAAGCTTGATGATAATCATTTATTTTTGAATACAAATATGGAAACTGGTCACGGAGGTTCTTCCGGTAGGTTCGAAGCAATAAAGGATTTAGCTAAAGAGTATGCATTTATTCTAGATTTAGAAAACATTTATAATTAGTAATAATTTGGTTCTAACTACTTTTTTTAATTATTTTGCTCCCTTATATGCTACCAATAGCAGATTATGAGTAAAAAAAATAAAGCTTTTAACAATATTCTTGAGTTAATTGGTAATACGCCTCTTGTTAAATTAAATAAGATTGTTGATGATATTCCTGGGAATTTTTATGCTAAGCTAGAAGCGTTTAATCCAGGCCACTCAAATAAAGATAGAATAGCTCTTCACATAATAGAAACTGCCGAAAGAAAAGGTTTATTGAAGCCGGGTGCTACCATAATTGAAACTACATCTGGAAATACAGGTTTTAGTTTATCTATGGTTAGTATGATAAAAGGATACAATTGTATCTTAGCTGTTTCTTCAAAGTCTTCACCTGATAAAATTGATATGCTAAAGTCCATGGGTGCTAAAGTTTATGTATGCCCAGCTCATGTTAGTGCTGATGATAAAAGATCCTATTATCAAGTCGCTAAAAGATTACATGAAGAAATTAAAGGTTCTTTTTATATCAATCAATATTTTAATAAGCTAAATACCGAAGCTCACTTTAGTTCAACAGGCCCAGAAATTTGGAATCAAACTGATGGGAAAATTACTCATTTAGTTGCAAGTAGTGGTACCGGAGGAACAATTTCTGGAATTGGACAATATTTGAAATCAAAAAACCCAAATATTAAAATAATTGGAGTTGATGCTTATGGTTCAGTTCTAAAAAAATATCATGAGACTAAAGTTTTTGACGAGGATGAAATTTATCCCTACCGAATTGAAGGACTTGGTAAAAATCTGATTCCTACTGCTACTGATTTTGATATAATAGATTTATTTGAAAAAGTTAATGATGAACAAAGTGCACATTCTTCAAGAGAAATAGCTTTAAAAGAAGGTATGTTTGTTGGGTATACATCTGGAGCTGCTATGCAGGCTGTAAAACAGCTTTCAAAAAATAATTTGTTTAATAGTGATAGTGTTGTGGTAATGATTTTTTGTGATCACGGTTCTAGATACATGAGTAAAATTTATAGTGACAAATGGATGTCTGATCAGGGATTCTTTGACTCTGAAAAAACTCCATTGGAAAAACCTATTGAATACATAAAATAAATGTTATTTTTGCTTTAATAAATTACTGCAATAAATGAATGATTTATTTGATAAAATAGTTACTAATAAAGGTCCCTTAGGTCAGTATGCAAAAGTAGCTGAAGGTTATTTTGCTTTTCCAAAACTAGAAGGTCCTATTAGCAATAGAATGAGTTTTAATGGTAAAAAAGTTATCACATGGAGTGTTAATGACTATTTAGGACTTGCAAATCATCCCGAAATTAGAGAATTTGATGCTGAAGCCGCAAAAAAATATGGATCAGCTTATCCTATGGGCGCTAGACTAATGTCTGGTCATACTCATTTACATGAAAAATTAGAAAATGAATTAGCAGATTTTGTTAATAAAGAGAAGGCCTATGTCCTTAATTTTGGATACCAAGGAATTTTATCAACAGTTGACTCATTAGTGTCTAAAAATGATGTAATTGTATACGATATAGACTGTCATGCTTGTATTGTTGATGGAGTTAGACTTCATGTTGGAAAAAGGTTTACTTTTCAACATAATGATATTGATAGCTTAGTTACTAATTTAGAAAGAGCTACTAAAATCGCAGAGAAAACGGGTGGAGGAATTTTAGTGATTTCTGAGGGTGTTTTTGGAATGAGGGGAGAGCAGGGTAAGATTAAAGAGATTTCTGCTTTAAAAAGCAAATACAAGTTTAGGTTATTAGTTGATGATGCACATGGATTTGGTACTTTAGGTAATACTGGAGCTGGAGCTGGTGAGGAACAAGGTGTTCAAGACCAAATAGATGTTTATTTTGCAACTTTTGCAAAGTCAATGGCAAGTACAGGTGCTTTTATTGCTGCAGATAAAATGATAATTGATTATTTAAAATATAATATGAGATCTCAGGTGTTTGCTAAGTCTTTACAAATGCAGCTAGTAGCTGGAATTTTAAAAAGACTTGAAATGTTAAAAACTAGACCTGAATTAAGATTTAAGTTGTGGGATAATGTTAGAGCACTTCAAAGTGGTTTAAGAAAGCAAAATTTTGATTTAGGAAAAACTCAAAGTTGTGTAACTCCTGTTTTTTTAAAAGGAGATATTCATGAAGCTTTTGTTATGGTTAAAGAACTTAGAGAAAAATATTTTATTTTTTGTTCTATTGTAGTTTATCCAGTTATTCCAAAAGGATTTATACTTTTGAGACTTATTCCTACCACTTCTCATAATATTGATGATATAAATGAAACTCTTTCTGCATTTTCTAAAATTAGATCTAAACTAAATAACGGGACTTACAAGAAAATTGCTGAAAAACTAAAAATGAATTAATGTTTTTGATTTGAATGATAATTTATTTTCACGGTTGTAAATTACATAGTTAAAAAAAAACACTAATTTTGGTCAGAATTTAAGCGTTATGAATCCAAAAAAAATACTCAACGCTAATGAAATATCAACCATACTTAATAGGTTGTCTTTTCAATTAATTGAAGATCACAATACATTTAATGATACTGTTATAATAGCAATTCAACCTAGAGGTGCTATACTAGGTAAAAGAATTTCTAAACTTATTAATAAGTATGAGAAAGATAATAATCTTAAAATAGGTTACTTAGATATAACTTTTTTTAGAGATGATTTTAGAAGAAGTCAAAAAGTATTAAAAGCCAGTGCAACTGAAATTGAGTTTACTATTGAAAATAAAACAGTAGTATTAGTTGATGATGTTTTATTTACAGGAAGAAGTATAAGAGCTGCTTTAAATGCAATCCAGTCCTTTGGAAGACCCAAAGAAATCCAATTATTGACTTTGATTGATAGAAGATTTTCCAGAGAATTACCAATTCAACCGGATTATTGTGGAACCCAAGTTGACTCAAGGTTAAATGAAAAAGTAATAGTTCATTGGAAAGAAAATGATTTAGAAGATTCAGTTTATTTACATAAAAATAAAAAATGAGTAGTTTAAGCGTAGATAATTTATTGGGAATAAAATATTTAAATAAACAAGATTTAAATTTAATTTTTAAAACTTCTGATAATTTTAAAGAAGTAATAAATAGAAAAATTAAAAAAGTTCCCTCTTTGAGAGATGTCACAATAGCAAATTTATTTTTTGAAAACAGTACAAGAACTAAGTTATCGTTTGAATTAGCTCAGAAAAGATTGTCAGCAGATGTTGTTAACTTCTCATCATCTGGATCCTCAATTTCAAAAGGAGAAACATTAATAGATACAGTAAATAATATTCTTTCTATGAAAGTTGACATGATAGTTATGCGTCACCCTAGCCCTGGCGCAAGTGTTTTTCTTTCTAAAAATATTAAATCTTGTATAATTAATGCAGGAGACGGCACACATGAACATCCAACACAAGCATTATTAGATGCTTATTCATTAATTGAAAAAATTGGTGATTTAAAAAGTAAAAATATACTTATTGTTGGAGATATTATGCATTCGAGAGTAGCTTTATCCAATATTTTCGCCTATCAAAAACTTGGAGCTAATGTTACTGTTTGTGGTCCAAAATCACTTATTCCAAAAAGTATTGAATCATTAAACGTTAATGTTGAAACTAATTTCAGACAAGCATTAAAAAATTCTGATGCTGTTAACATGTTAAGGATTCAAAATGAAAGAATGTCTGAGTCCTATTTTCCCTCTACAAGAGAATATGTCCAACAATATGGCTTAACAATGCCTTTATTAAGTTCCATTAATAAAGAAATTATAGTAATGCATCCCGGTCCAATTAACAGAGGAGTGGAAATAACAAGTGAAGTTGCAGATTCTGATCAAGCCATAATTTTAGATCAAGTAGAAAATGGAGTAGCTATTCGTATGGCAGTAATGTACTTATTAGCTGCAAAGCTTAAATAACATGAACTTTTCTAAATCCAAAAACACATTATTATTTAAAATAAATAATAGAAATAATTATCTAAATTTCTTAAATGAAATTAAATCAAATATTAATATAAAAAACATAATAATTGATTTAAATGAATTTAATTTTGATGAAATTTTTGATGATTTAAATAATTTATTTACTGAATCTAAAAATAATAATAGATCTTTTGTTATAATTAAATCAGATTATCGATCTGAGTACCAGAGCATAAAAATGAATATTGTTCCATCTTTGCAAGAAGCCATAGATATAATCGAAATTGAAGAAATTGAAAGAGATTTAGGTTTGTGATGAAATTAACAATATTAGGTAGTTTTTCGGCTTATCCATCTTTTAAAGGTTTTACTACTTCTCAAGTTTTAGAATACAGCGGAAAATCATTTCTAATAGATTGTGGTGAAGGAACTCAAATTCAATTAAGAAAAAATAAAATTAAATTTAATTCAATAGAAGATATTTTTATTTCTCATTTACATGGAGATCACTATTTTGGTCTTCCTGGCCTAATTTTGACTTTTAATTTGTTAGGAAGAGAAAAACCTTTAAATATTTTTGGTCCCAAGGGAATTAAAGAAATAATTACGTCATTGATGAAAGCTGGAAAAACTTGGACTAATTATAAATTAAACTTTATAGAATTAAGTAGTATAAAACCTGTAGTTATCTTCAATAAAAATAATTTATCTGTAACAACGATTCCACTTTATCACGGAATTTATACTAATGGTTTTTTATTTAGAAAAAAAGCAAGTAGTCATAAATTAATTGTGAGCAAAGTAATGGATTTCGGAATTGATAAAACTCAATTTTCAGGAATCAAATTAGGAAAAGATGGAGTGACTGAAAAAGGAGATATTATAAAAAATATCAAATTGGTAGAGCCTTTAAATCCAGATATTACATATGCATTTTGTAGTGATACTATTTTCAATTTAAATATTACAAAACAAGTTATGGATTGTGATCTATTATATCATGAGTCTACATTTTTGAAAAAAGATGAAAATTTTGCTACAAAAACCTTTCACTCAACTGCAGAGCAAGCTGCAATTATAGCAAAACATTCAAATGTTAAAAAACTTATTTTAGGTCATTTTTCATCCAGATATAACGATTTGGAATTATTTTTAGATGAGGCTAAAACAGTTTTTAATAATTGTGAATTAGCACTTGAGAATAAGAGTTTTGTATTTTAGTAATAAATATTAATTTAGAATATGTCAAAAGATTTAAGTGGATATAGAGATAACTATCTAAAGGGAGAACTAAATGAAAATGATTTATCTGACAATCCTTTTGTTTTATTTTCTAAATGGTTTGATGAGATTGAAAGATTTGGAACCGAAATCGAACCAAATGCAATGTCATTATCAACTGTAACTATAAATTTTTCGCCTTTAACTAGAATTGTATTATTAAAAAAATTTTCTGAGTTAGGTTTTGTTTTTTTTACTAATTATAATAGTAGAAAGGGTAAAAATATTTTAAATAATTCAAACGTATGTTTATCATTTTATTGGCCCTCAATGGAAAGGCAAGTTATTATTCAAGGGAAGGCTAATAAAATTAGCGAATCAGATTCTATTAAATATTTTAATTCTAGGCCTGAAAGCAGTAGGGTTGGAGCTATTATTTCTAATCAAAGTGATGTTATTCCATCTAGAAATTATATTGATGAAAAATTAAAAACTTTCATATCAAATAATAATGACTTAATTAAGCCTGAAAACTGGGGTGGTTTTTGTGTTGTTCCTAGTTCCATTGAGTTTTGGCAAGGGAGAGATAATCGTTTACATGACAGAATTATTTTTTTAAATAAAAATAATATCTGGAACAAAAAGAGACTATCTCCTTGAAAAGACTCATTTTAATCAGACATGCAAAATCTTCATGGGATAATGACGTTTCAGACTTAAATCGTCCTCTTTCTAACAGAGGATACTCTGATGCTCAAATAATGTCAGGAATTTATAATAACTTAAATATTAATGTGGATAATATTTTTTCAAGCCCTGCGTTAAGAACTCAACAGACAGCAGAAATTTTCTTAAAAAATATTAATAGAATTAATTTAAACAACTATAAGTTAGATCATAAATTATATGATTTTATTGGAAATAATGTTGAAATATTTATTAAGAACTTAGATAATATAATTGATTCAGTAATGATTTTTACACATAATAACAGTTGTAACAATATTTTATCAAAATTTTCAAACATTAAAGGTTTAATGGTGCCTACATGTGGAATTTTAATTTTTGAATTTGATGTATCTTTGTGGAAGAATATTAATTCAGGAAAATGTAATTATTATTTTCCTAAAAATTTTAAATGATCACTTCAAAAAACCTATTTATTAATAGAGAAATTAGCTGGCTTGAATTCAATGAAAGAGTTTTGGAAGAAGCTAATGACCCTACTGTTCCTTTGATTGAAAGAATAAGATTTTTAGGTATTTTTTCAAATAATTTAGATGAATTTTATAGAGTTAGGTATGCTACTGTTAAGCGTATTGCAGTAAGTACAAATAGCGGAAAAAAACTTTTTAAAGACAGAACAGCCAAAGAGTTATTAAATGATATAACAATAAAAGCAACTGATCTTCAACAAAAAAGTTTTTTAACTCTTACCAACATTATTAAGCTTTTAGAAAAAGATAAAATTTATTTTGTAGATGAATTAAAAATTAAATTTAATCATAAACAATTTATAAATAATTATTTTTTTGAGATTATTAGTCCTGCAATTGATGTTATTATTCTAAATAAGAATAAGAAATTTCCAAAATTTAAAGAAAATCTTTCTTTTTTATTGATTAGAATTATTTTAGAAAATAATGATGTTCAAAATGCTATAATTAGGTTTCCTAGAAACTTGGATAGATTTGTAATATTACCCTCAGATAGCAAAGAGCAAAATATTATAATGATTGATGATATTATTAGATTTCATTTAAAAGATATTTTTAAAATATTTAATCCAAAATCAATTGAGGCTAATATGGTAAAGGCAAGTAGAGATGCAGAATTAGATTTTGATGATGATATTTCAAAAAGTTATTTGGATAAAATTGCTCAAAGTGTCAAAGAAAGATCTAGTGCTGATCCTGTACGTTTTGTTTATGATAGCGAAATCAAATTAGAAACTTTGAATTTTTTATTGAACAAAATGGGTATAAATAATGAAACAGACAGTATAATCCCTGGCGGCAAATATCATAACAGAAGAGATTATATGAGCTTTCCGAACCTAAATAACTCCTTAGTATATGAATCAATGCTTCCACTCAATGTTAAAGGGTTTAGTCATAGTGATAATACTTTTGATAAATTAAAGAAAAAAGATTTTATGATTCATACTCCTTATCATAAATTCTCCTATTTAATTAGTTTTTTAATGAAATCTTCAATAGATCCAAAAGTCAAAAAGATTTCAATTACAATTTACAGGTTATCCAAACTATCTAAGGTTGCCAGTGCTTTAATTAATGCTGCTAGAAATGGTAAAAAAGTAGTAGTTCAAATCGAACTTCAAGCAAGGTTTGATGAATCAGCAAATATTAGATATGCTAAAGAAATGCAATCACAAGGGATTAAATTAATTTTTGGTTCTCCTAATTTAAAAGTACATAGCAAAATTTGTCTTATTGAAAGGCTGGAAAATGGAAATTTAAAAAAATATGGTTTTATAAGTACTGGAAATTTTAATGAATCAACTGCAAAGATTTATACTGATTTAACTTTATTTACCTCAAATGTTAAGATTTTAGACGAAGTTTCAAATGTTTTTAACTTTTTCAATGCAAATTATAAAAAATATGTTTTTAAAAACTTGATTGTGTCTCCAATAAATACGGAAACTAATATAAAAAAACTTATTAATAATGAAATTGTAAATGCTAAAAACGGTAATGAAGCCTGGATTAAAATTAAAATTAATAATATAACAAGTTATAGTTTGATACGTTCTTTATACAATGCCAGTAGGGCTGGAGTAAAGATACAAATGATTGTTAGAGGTATATGTTGTCTTATTCCTGGTCACAAAAGCATGAGTGAAAATATAAAAGTTATTAGTATTGTCGATAGATTTTTAGAGCACACTAGATTTATGATTTTTAATAATAATAATGATAATAAAGTTTTTATTTCATCAGCAGATTGGATGACAAGAAACCTGGATAATAGAGTTGAAGTCACTTGTCCTATTTTACAAGAGGATATAAAAAAAGAAATTCTAGATATTTTTAATATTTATTGGAGTGATAATATAAAAGCCAGACTTGTGAATAATAATTCTAAATCTCAGTCTAAATCGCTTAAAAGTTTTCGATCACAACAAAAAATGTATAATTATTATTTAAATAAAATTGAGGGACTTTAGTAAAGTAATTAAATATGCAACAATTGATGTTGGCTCAAATGCTATTAGACTTTTAATATCTAATATTTATTTTCATAATTCAGAACTCTTTTCTACAAAAAATTCATTAGTGAGGGTTCCTATTAGATTGGGTCAAGACGCCTTCAAAAACGGAAAAATATCAAAGAAAAATATTTCAAGGTTATTAGATTCTATGAAATCTTTTAAATTATTAATGAAAGTACATAATGTAGATAAATACTTAGCCTATGCAACATCAGCTTTAAGAAGTTCATCTAATGCTAAAAAGATAATTGACCTGATTAAAGAAAATAGTAATATTAAAATTGAAATAATTAGTGGTACAAAAGAAGCTAGATTAATTACAAATAATCCTGCATTTTCAACTAAATCTAAAACTTTTTGTTTTATTGATGTTGGTGGGGGGAGTACAGAGCTTACTTTAATTAAAAATAATATTGTGTTAATTTCTAAGTCATTTAAAATTGGTGGTGTTAGATTAATAAATAATTTAGTAGATAAATCAACATGGAATAAATTTGGAAATTGGATTGAAAACAACTTATCTGATAAGAGAAATATTGAAGTGGTCGCTTTAGGTGGAAATATTAACAAAATATTTAAATTATCTGGAAATAAAATTGGCGAACCTTTGTCAATCAATCTAATTAATTCAACTATTAATGATTTAGAAAAGATGTCTTTTTTTAATAAAATGATTACTTTAAAACTAAATCCTGACAGAGTTGACGTTATAGTTCCAGCAGGAAAAATTTATCAATTTGTATTAAATAAAATGGATGTAAAGGAGATAACTGTGCCTAAAATTGGTCTTGCTGATGGAATGGTTCACGAACTAATGAACGAATTATAGGTTAAGTTTAAATTCTTTTCTTAAACTTTCGATTCTTGGATTTATTTTTTTTAATTTTTCATATTTTTCAATGGGAGAATAAATAAAAGTTTTTTCTTTTAATCTATTTACTTTAATATTAAGCTTAATATTACTATTTGTTAACTCAGTTTTTAAAAAATTTAATAATTCATTTTTATTTCTCTCTAACTCAATTTTATTAGTTTCATTAGTAAGGGTATATGAAATCTCATTGTTTTCTAGAACTTCTGGCTCAGCTATAGCAATTATACTAGCTAAATTCTTTCTCCCTTTATTTAATAATTTTTGATGAAATTTATTCCAGGATTTTTTTAGTGAATCTTGATTAAAAGTAGAATTAAAGTTTTTGGAAATATTTATTGTGTTTTTTTTTGCAATATTTAAATTTTCAATATCTTTTTTTACCTGTAAACTTGAAATTGATAATCCTGAAATGTTTTTTTTCTCTACTTTCTCTACTTTCTCTACTTTCTCTACTTTCTTAATTTCTTCTGTTTCAACTATATTAAATTCTTTTGTTGTTTTTTTAGAAACCTCTTCTTTAGATAAGATTTTTATTTTTTTTTTTAATTCAATATTTTCAATCGAACATAACTTCATCAAGCATATTTCAGTCAAAAGTCGTTGATTTTTACTGTTTTTATATCTATAACTGCAATCCTCAGTTAAATTAATTGCATTTAATATAAAATTTGAATCTTTAATTTTAGCCTGATCAATATATTTAGTTTTTAAATTTTCATTTTGTTCTAAAAGAACTTGACTCGAACTGTTTTTAGAAATTAACAAATCTCTTAAGTGAAGGCATAAACCATCAATAAAATGTTGACCGCTAAATCCTTGTTCAATTACATTATTGAATAATAATAGGCAGTTAGAAATATCATTTTTATTAATTAATTCAAATGTTTCAAAATAGACATCGTGATCTAAAATATTCAAATTTTTATATGCTAATTCCTTAGTTATATTTCCATCTGTAAAATTTACTAATCTGTCAAAAATTGACAGAGCATCTCTAAGTGCACCATCACTTTTATTTGCAATTAAAAAAAGCGATTCATCATCATATGAAATATTTTCTTTTTTAGCTATTTTTTCTAAATGACTTTTAATATCTGTTGCACTAATTTTTTTAAAATCATAGATTTGGCAACGAGATAAAATTGTTGGTATGACTTTGTGTTTTTCTGTGGTTGCTAATATAAATATTGCGTATTTTGGTGGCTCTTCCAAGGTTTTTAAAAAAGCATTAAAAGCTTGTCCGGAAAGCATATGAACTTCGTCAATGATATAGACCTTATAATTTCCAGTTTGCGGAGGTATTCTGACTTGATCTATTAGATTTCTAATATCATCCACTCCATTGTTCGATGCAGCATCTAATTCAAATATATTATAAGAAAAATCACTGGTTTTATTGTCGTCATTTATTTGTTTAGCGAGTATTCTTGCACAAGTAGTTTTACCAACTCCTCTTGGACCACAGAACAACATTGCTTGTGGAAGCTGATTGTTTTCAATAGCATTTTCAAGGGTTTTAGTTATAGACTTTTGACCCACAACGGTTTCAAAACTATCAGGCCTATACTTTAATGCAGATACAACATAATTTTCCATCAATACAAATATAGAAATACACAAATAATATTATAATTTTTAAAACTTTAATAATTTTTTTTTATCAACATAATTTTAATTTACTTTTGCTTTAAGCAGGCCTTCTTATCGCTTTTATTTATAAAAGAGGAAAGTCCGGACACCAAAGAGCATTATAGCGGGTAACACCCGTCACTATTTATAATAGAGGACAAGTGCAACAGAAAGTATGTACAGTTAGGCTGTAGTGAAACCAGGTAAACTCTATAAGGTGAAACGTCACGTATACCAACGCTTGAGAGCTGCTCGCTCAATGTTGGAGGGTGGGCGGTTTGAACAAAATAGTAATATTTTGTCTAGATAAATGATAAGACAAGACAGAATCCGGCTTATGGCCTGCTTTTTATTTTAAATAACTTATGCTATTAGGCCCCTCATTAAATATTAAATCTATAATACTTAAATCATTTAGGAAACCATTTTTTTCTGAAAAAACTTGTTTGTATATTATGTTTTCTGAACTTGAATATTTTTTGTTTTCTATGTTTTCTCTTAAATCTAAACCATTTTTATATTGAATTTTATAACTCTTTGATAATTCTGATTTCATTTCAATATCTGTCCATTCTAAAATTAAATTAATAAGGTCAAAATTGAATTTAGTAAGGTAGGTATACTCTTTTATGTAAATTCCCTCTAATGAATCTCTGTAAAATTCAAAAAAAGGTGAGGAACTATAGGCTGATTGTATTGATCTCCAATGATTTTTTTGCCATGCAATTGAATTATCAATTTTAGCATCTAGCATGGAAAACTTAATTTTAGAATGCTTTACAGGGATGGTTAATATTTGAAGTCCGTTTGCTGAGTGAATAAATGTTCTGTTTCTGAATGTTTGTTTAATGTAGTTTTGATGTACATCCCATAATATATTGGAGTTAATTATCTGTTTCCAACACGAAATTGGGCCAAAATAGGGTGGAACCATTATTTTTTGAACCATTAAAATATTTTTATTTCCTTCTTTTTTTTATTTCAGAATAAATTAAAACACTAATTAAGCCAAATAAAAAATACCATCTGTATGATTTTGCCTCTCCATCAAGATTTATTGTAGTAAAAACTCTATCCCAACGAATTTTCCAATTTTTAAATCCATCATTTATTCCATCTATACTAAACCAAATAAATACTGGTTTTCCAACTATGTGATCCTCAGGCACAAACCCCCAACTTCTACTGTCTTCAGATTTATATCTGTTATCTCCCATCATCCAATAATAATCTTGTTTAAAAGTGTAATTATTAGTTTCAATTTTGTTAATTCGAATTATTCCGTTTTTATCAAGCGTTAATTCATTTTTTTCATACTCTCTAATTATTTTTTTATAAATAGGTAAGTTGTTTTTATTTAACTCTACAGTTTTATTTTTTGCTGGAATTATTATTGGTCCGAAATTATCTTCATTCCAATTAAATCTTATATCATTTGGAAAGAATGAAGTGTTATAAGATTTTATTTCATTGAAAGTTCTTTTTAAGCTATCTAGCATTTTAGATTTTGAAATTAATTCTGCTTGCTTTTCGGTAAGAAAAAGATCAGTTTTTTTATCGGTAATCTCGGTCATTGAAATTCTTGAGTTTAGTCTTATTTCATATGGAATCCCATTTGACTTTGTTATTACTATAAAATTCTCAGGACTGTTGTCTATAACTTGTAATAAATAGGGTCTTATTTGTTCAAATTTATATTGATTTATTTCTTGAATTTTAAATTTTCTTTGTATATCTGAAACCCCTAGCTTAATTAAGTTTGATGCTGATACGCCTTTGGAATTATATGCACTATAGCTCAATACGGGTTTAGCTCTGTAGGGCATAATACTTTCTTTTCCATTTATATGTATTAATCCATCAATAATCTCAAGAGTATCAGATGGAATTGCCACACATCTTTTTACATAATTTGATTTTTTATCGATTGGTTTTTTTACTCCTTTTTCACGAACGAAAAATTTCCTTACTGTGTCTGCAGGCCAACTGAACGTTACAATTTCATTTCGTTTAATTTTTTGAAATCCTGGCAATCTATAATAAGGAATTTGGGGTTTATTTAAATAGGATCTAATACCAGTTCCAACGATAGTATCGTGAACCATCGGAAAAGCTATTGCTGTTTGCGGAGCTCTTGCACCATAATGAAATTTACTTACAAAAAGAAAATCTCCGATCAAAATAGATTTCTCTAATGACCCAGTTGGCACAATATATGGCTGAATGAAATATGTATGAACTAAAGTTGCTAAAATAATCGCAAAAATGATTGAACTTAACCATTCTCCAAATGCAGTTTTTGGATTAAGATCCCTTTCATTTATATATTCAGATTTTGATGAATAGTTAATTAAGTAAATGAAAAATCCAAGTGATAATACTGTAGCTATTGTATCAAATGATGAGTTTTTTCCAAAACTTCTTGCTGTTTCAACCCATATAACAGGAAATATAAGTAGGTTGATTATTGGGAGGAATAATAAAATTACCCACCAGAAAGGTCTTTTTATTATTTTCATTAATATAAATGCATTGAAAACTGGAATAAAAGCATAAAATCCTTTATAACCTGACTTTAAATACAGTTTCCAAGTACCTAATCCATGAATCAGTTGAACTAATACAAAGAATATTAACCATTCAAAAATTGTCATATTTAAAATTTAAAGTTTGAATCTTTTATAACATCACTCATATTAAAGACACCTTTTTTATTTAAGATCCATTCTGCTGCTATCACAGCACCCAATGCAAATCCTTTTCTGTTGTGAGCAGTATGTTTAATTTCTAATGAATCTATTTCAGAATTGTATTGTACCGTATGAGTTCCCGGAATATTATCTTCTCTTTTAGAAATCATTTTTATAGTATCCTTATTATTTTTATCAAATGACCATTCTGAATATTTTGAGTTAACTATAATTTCATCTGCTAAGGTAATTGCTGTTCCACTTGGCTTGTCGAGTTTTTGCTTATGATGGATTTCTTCAATATTAATATTATAATCTTTATAATTTCCGACAAGAGTTGCAAGTTTTTTATTAAGTT
>Ga0209308_10000079_pt1 | contig 92610 bp, 79 predicted proteins | sample COGITO_mtgs_1204_3_FD_184806 | JGI IMG/M metagenome (GOLD analysis project Ga0209308, IMG submission 184806) | Pelagic marine microbial communities from North Sea - COGITO_mtgs_120405 (SPAdes) (version 2) | ecosystem: Environmental > Aquatic > Marine > Epipelagic ... | reverse complement strand
ACTGCAAAAGGCCGCTCACACGGATAGCCACAACTCATTTCAGCAACAAAGCTGCCTTCTCCTGAAGCATCACTGGTAAAATGCAAAGTCAAGCACCCCCCAGGGTTATCCTCCGTTGCGAAAATTTCCAATCCTTGGGCGTCATACTCTATGTAGGTGCCGAGAAGCGGAAATGAATCGTCCGGGCCATCAAAAATTTGCAGAATATCTCCTGGGCCTAAATTAGCCAGAGCCCAATACAGGGTAACAATGGTTTCTGGAGCCTCCGGACATATGGTCATGGTAATGTCCTCGTTGGGTCCGTAGTCACCCGCACTCATTCCGGTATCGACTAAAAACCCCTCGCAAGTGGACAGTTCAGTGTTGGATATGGGGATCTCCTGACCTTGAACAGCGTTTGTCCATAGAACGGCAATCAACAAGAGGGGCATCGATGAAAAGTATCGGTTCATGTGATGACTGGTTGTAATTTTTCCTGATTTCAAACGTCGAGCATGGCGAAGAGACATCCCTGCTCTATAGCCTTTGAACCCGCAATATAAACAAGACACAACGAGTGAAGGTTGCACAAGTTGAAGTACTTCTTTTCACTACTTTAGATGATTAAAGTTGAGTTTTTCTGTTCGACTCGCTTTCAGATAAAAAATCTGTCTATCTTTGCCCCCCCAAACGTGGGAATTGACTCCTTAGCTCAGCTGGTTAGAGCATCTCACTTTTAATGAGAGGGTCCTGGGTTCGAGTCCCAGAGGGGTTACGAATAGAGGGTGTCGATGGCACCCTTTTTGATGCACTGCCCAGGTGCTGAAATTGGTAGACAGGCATGGTTGAGGGCCATGTGTCCGTTAGGGCGTGCGGGTTCGAGTCCCGCTCTGGGCACTTCATCCACCCGGGTGGCGAAATTGGTAGACGCGCAGTCCTCAGAAGGCTGTGCCTTCGGGCGTGCTGGTTCGACTCCAGTTCCGGGTACTGCGAAAAAAGCTTTGGAATAATCCAAGGCTTTTTTTTTGCGTTCTGCGTTCAAGGCATGCCCACCAAGACCATTCACCATGCAATGGTCTCCATTCGAGCACATAGAGCCGTATCTTTGCCACGTGGTGACAAAAAACATCATCGGAAGGCCTTCCACCTTCCACCGAATCGAGTCGGTGAAGCGTCCCTTTTTGATCAGCGGTCCCTGCAGTGCGGAGTCACCAGAGCAACTGATGGAAACGGCGAAGCAGCTGCAATCCAAAAATGTACAGCTCTTACGCGCAGGGGTCTGGAAACCTCGCACGCGCCCGAACGGTTTTGAAGGACGCGGTATAGAGGCGTTGAATTGGTTGGTAGAAGTTCGGCAGGAGACCGGCCTGCCAGTTGCAACGGAAGTCGCAAACAAACAACACGTCGAAGCCTGCCTAGCCAAAGGAATCGACGCTGTTTGGATTGGAGCGCGAACCGCTGTGAGTCCCTTTGCAGTTCAAGAGGTGGCTGACGCCCTGCGTGGCAGTGAAGTGCCGGTGTTTGTGAAGAACCCCATACATGCCGACTTGTCCCTTTGGATGGGGGCCATAGAACGAGTCAAGCAAGCCACGCTTGGGCCAGTGTGGGCCATTCACCGAGGATTTAGCCGATACGGTCAGCACGAATATCGCAATGCGCCTATGTGGGAAATTGCAATTGCCCTGCAAATGGCCATGCCAGAATTGAAGATCATCTGCGATCCCAGCCACATTGCCGGACGCCGAGACTTGCTTCAACCCGTTGCTCAAAAAGCGATGGACCTGGGAATGCATGGCTTAATGATCGAAAGCCATCCGAACCCGAACGAAGCCCTCAGCGACGCCGGTCAGCAGGTAACCCCGGATCGACTGGAGGAAATTATGCAGTCGCTCACCATACGGAATACCATTGCAGAACCCCTTCACCGCAAAAACCTCGATGCCCTCAGGTTGCGGATGGACTCCATTGATGAACAAGTCATCGAATTGCTGACTGCCCGCATGAATTTGGCAAGGGAGATTGGACGCTACAAAGGCGAACATGGAATGACCATTCTGCAAATGGAACGATGGAAGGAGGTGTTTGACACCCGAGGAGGTTGGGCCGCGTCTGCTGGTTTGGGACCTGAATTCATCGAATCCTTCCTCGAGCAGGTTCACAAAGAGAGCATTCGGGTACAAACCGAAGAAATGGCTCAAAAAAAATAGCCGCTATAAGTAGCTGGTAATAAGTTACTTAGAAATTATTTTCGACAAATTTCGAGCAAAACGCAACCAAAATTTAAGTGCTCCCGTAATAGCAGTTAGGTTTTGGTTTTGCCACGCTCGAATTGAGCGTAATGAATCAGGCGATTTGGTGAGAAGGGGTCCCTCAACGGAGGGACCCCTTTGATTTTTTGGTCAAAATCAGGATGTGCGGCGTTTGGTAAACATGTGCAACCAAATCGATCGACTGAGCCGCAAAAACAATGGCATCATGCTCATAAGCAATGCAATGCCCGTCCAAAGGAAGAGCGGAATGTCCTCAAAAAGATGAAACGACATGATTCCCCACCAATCAAAGCACGTCAGCGCGACATAGAGCGCAATCCACATAGCCACGGTAAGTGCATACGAGATATATGCCGCTCCAAAGTAAAAGCCCGGTTCACGTTCGAAATCTTCCTGACAAATCTCACAACGAGCAATCATTTGGCTCATTTGACCCAAGTCATACGCCCTCGATTTGAACAACTTCCCTTCGAAACACGTGGGACATCGGTTTCCAATCACCGCACCGAGTCGAGTTTTTTTTGGCACTACTCAACTATGTTTTGCATGTCCACCAACTTTCGATACAGCCCTTGATTTTGCATGAGCTCATCGTGGGTTCCCGTCTCAGCCACGCGGCCTGCATCCAAAACGATGATCCGATCAGCGTGACGCACCGTGCTCAGTCGATGTGCAATGACCAAGGTGGTTCGGCCTTCCATGAGGCGATCAATCGCCTGCTGCACCTTGTGTTCAGACTCTGTATCCAATGAAGATGTTGCCTCATCCATAAGCAGAACAGGAGGATCCTTGAAAAGTGCACGGGCGATGCTCAGCCGCTGACGCTGACCTCCGCTCAGCTTATTTCCACCGTCTCCGACACCGGCCTCCCAGCCCCCTTCCATGCCTGCAATGAATTCGATTGAATTAGAGGCTTGTGCCGCCCGCTCCAGTGCATCCTTATTGGTCTCAAGGTGGGTACTACCCAATTGGATGTTCTCGGAAACAGAGGTGTTGAAGAGCCTCGATTCTTGCGTAACCAATCCCAGACGGGTTCGAAAACCAGTTAGGTCAAACTCCTCTAGATCATGCCCATCCCAAAGGATTGCACCTTCATCTGGTCGATGAAAACGCGCCAACAAGTGCATCAATGTCGTCTTGCCTGAACCGCTTGGCCCAACCAATGCGACCGTTTGCCCGCGCTCGATTTCAAAGGACACCCCTTGTAAAACGGGTATTCCTCCATATCCAAAATGTACATCCTTAAAAGCTATCGCCTGCTGCAATTCTGGAGTTGGCAAAATTCCTGGATTTTGAAGTTCCTCTGCATCGAGAATTTCCTCCAGCCGCTCCAAGGACGCTACGCCCTTTTGAATTCTGAACCAACCGTCGCTAATGGCCCGAGCCGGAGGGATGATTTGAGAGAACACCACAAGGTAACCGATGAACCAATCCCCCGTCAATCCTCCGTCGCCCTCAAGAACCAGTCGACCCCCAAACCAGAGCAAGACCGCCATAACGGACAAGGACACCGTTTCTGAAACCGGTGAAGACAAATACTCTCGCTTGTACAATCGGCGCATCAGTTTAAAAAACCGCTCATTGGAGGTGCTGAATCGACGGTCAAATTGTTCTTCCGCATGAAAAGCTTTGATCACAGCTATGCCTCCCAAAGTCTCTTCCAAAATTGAAATGAGGCTCCCTAATTCCTCCTTACCACGCCGTGCAGCGTGTTTCAGGCTTTTTGCAATTCGGCTTATCAAAAAACCACTGATGGGTAAGAAAAAGATTGAAAACAAGGTCAATTCCCAACTCATATAGAACAAGGTCGCCAACGAGACTAAAATGGCAATCGGCGACTTGAAGAGAATTTCGACTGTGCCAATGATGCTAAACTCCACCTCCATTAAATCGTTGGTCATCCGGCTAATCGCATCGCCCTTCCTCGATTCTGTGAACCAATTCATTGGCAATCGCAAGACTTTTCTGAACATCCTATTTCGGAGATCCCTGCTCACTCCCGTTCGAATCGTCGCGAGTGAAAATAGTGCAGCATAACCCACCGCATTTTTCAACACCGTGATTATCACGATACCCACACAAATCCAGAGCAATACAGTGCTGGCACCGAAATCAGCCACAAAGCCATCAAATGTTGCCCCAATCCTTTCTAATCCAGAGTCCGACAAGGTGACTTCTGCAGGCGAACTGTCCCCTGTTTGGAATAAAATTCGCAAAAAAGGAACGACACTCAAAAACGTGAAGAGCGAAAGAAATGCATTGAGCACATTGCATACCACATTCACCGCCAAGTTGGACTTATACGGCAAGAGGTAGGCAATCAGGTCGCTCAGTCTATTCACATCAACGGTCCTTTAATGTATCCACTAATTGAGCGGATAGACCAATGTAAGTATCAGGGGACAAACGCTTGAGTTCCGCTTTTATTTCTTCCGACACTTCCAACCCGTCCACAAACGAATGCATCGCGGCTTGATCGATGACGGTATTCTGCCGAGTGAGAGACTTCAGCGCTTCATATGGTTGCGGGTACCCTTCTCTGCGCAATACCGTTTGAATGCCCTCTGCGACCACCGCCCAATTAGAAGCCAAGTCTTGCTCGATCTTGGACTCGTTCAATAGAAGCTTCCCCAGGCCTTTTTCAAGCGAACTCAACGCTACAAGGCTATGACCTAACGGAACGCTCAGGTTACGGAGCACAGTGGAATCCGTCAAATCACGCTGCAGCCGACTGATCGGTAATTTTTCCGCAAAGTGCTGCAACAATGCGTTGGCTACCCCCCAATTTCCCTCTGCATTTTCAAAGTCAATGGGATTCACTTTATGCGGCATGGCGCTGCTCCCCACTTCGCCTTGTTTGATCTGCTGTTTGAAATAATCCAAACTGACGTAAGTCCATACATCTTTGGAAAAGTCCATCAATATGACGTGAATTCGACGCAACGTATCGCACCAGGCAGCGAGGCCGTCATAATGTTCAATCTGGGTCGTGATTTGGCTTCGCGACAAACCCAATTCTTGCTCTACAAATCTGTTGGCAAATCCCACCCAGTCGACCTGCGGATACGCCGCATGGTGGGCATTAAATTGTCCTGTAGCTCCGCCGAATTTGGCCGCATACTCGAGCGACTGCAATGAATCAAGTTGTGCATCCAAGCGGTCAACGAATACGGCCCATTCCTTCCCAAGCGTGACAGGCGAGGCAGATTGACCATGGGTCCGGGCCAGCATTGGAACATCACGCCACGTTCGGGCTTGCTCTACCAACGTCGCCCGAACACGAAGCAAGACAGGAAGCAACACGTGGTCCACAGCGGACTTTAGAGACAGCGGAATGGCCGTGTTATTGACATCCTGTGAGGTCAGGCCAAAATGCACGAACTCTTTGGACTTTCCAAGCCCCAATTCATCCATCTTCGCTTTCAAAAAATACTCCACCGCCTTGACGTCGTGATTGGTTACCAATTCAAACGCTTTGATTTCTTCCGCATCAGATTCCGAAAAATCACGGTAGATCGCTCGGAGGGATTCAACTTCGGAATTGGACAAGGGCGCCAAGTTCAGGGCGTCGAGCTTACTGAGCTCTATGAAATATTCCACCTCCACGTGGACTCGGTATTTCATCAATCCCCATTCAGACAAAAATGGAGCGAGTTCAGACGTTTTGCGCCGGTAACGGCCGTCGATTGGGGATAAAGCAGAGAGTTCGTTTAAACGCATACAGTCCGGATTGTTTGCGGGTCAAAAATAAGTCTCAATCCGACGTCAATCACCGAAATTATGCGAACTTCGCTTCATGATTTCATCTTTCCTTGTGACGGGAATGACGTGCAGTGGATGCGCCGCCAAAGTCCAGTGGGTGGTCCAATCCATAGCAGAGGTCGACTCAGCTGAGGTGCTGCTCGAGGATGGTCTCGTTCATGTTCAATCTTCGAGAGAAATTCAAGTGGAAGAGATTGCGGCAGCATTGGCTCCACATCAAAAGTACACGGCCCGTTTGCCAGAAGATGGCACAGCGATGAAAGACGTCACACGGCCCACAAAATCTGCCGCGACGTACTGGCCCTTGATTTTAATTGGACTGTTCCTGAGTGCCTTATCCACTGGGATTTCATGGCAGTACGGAGGTGGAATGACAACCTGGATGGAAGTCTTCATGGGCGGTTTCTTCCTGGTCTTTTCCTTTTTCAAATTTTTAGACATCAAGGGGTTCGCACGAAGCTATAAAAGCTATGATCTGCTGGCTAGCGCGGTTCCTTCCTATGGATATGTTTACCCCTTTTTCGAATTGGCCTTGGGGTTCGCCTGGGTGTTTGTTGGCGGCACTTTCTGGGTTGCCCTCTCGACAGCAGGTTTGATGGGATTCAGTGCCATCGGAGTGATCCGCGCAGTCGCACGAAAAACCGACATTCAATGTGCGTGCTTGGGCACTGTTTTTAACCTTCCGATGAGCACCGTGACCATTGTAGAAGACGTACTCATGGTAGGCATGGCGTTGGCCGTGTTGACCCCTCTTTCCTAAACCTTCCCTAATGCAGCTGCACACGATTCACACTGGAAATTTCATGCTGGATGGGGGCGCTATGTTTGGCGTGGTGCCGAAGGTGCTCTGGCAGAAGCACATTCCGTCTAACGACCATAATTTATGTTCTTGGGCGATGAGGTGCTTGCTCGTCGAAAATGGGGACCATCTCTTGTTGATTGATACGGGCATTGGAAATAAACAATCCGAGAAATTCTTCAGTCACTATCATCTGCATGGGGACTCCACATTGGATGGCGAATTGAAAAAACGCGGATTTTCCAGAGAAGACATTACCGACGTGTTGCTAACGCATTTGCACTTTGACCACGTTGGCGGAGCGGTCGAACGCGATGCGCAAGGATCACTTCGGCCGGCCTTTCCAAACGCCCAATTCTGGACATGTCAGCGCCATTGGAACTGGGCCATGAACCCCAATCCCCGTGAAAAAGCGTCATTTTTGACGGAGAATCTTCTGCCATTGGAAGAGAGCGGACAACTCCAGTACATCGCGCGAAACGGCCGCTGGAACCGATCCCCTTTCGAAGTACGCTATCCGGGACTCGAAATATTTTTTGCGGATGGGCACACCGATAGTCAAATGCTTCCTGTAATTCAATACCGCGGCACGCGGGTTGTCTATATGGCAGATCTTACGCCGGCTGCAGCGCATATTCCCTTGGCCTGGGTCATTGGCTATGATACGAGGCCTTTGTTAACCATGGAAGACAAGGAGGTGCTTTTGACGGAGGCAGCGCAAAAAGACTGGGTTCTCTTTTTCGAACACGATGCGCAGCATGCGTGCTGCAGGCTGACCCAAACTGAAAAAGGCATCCGTGCTACTGATCTAGCCCCTTCATTTGAAGATCTATGGGGCTGAGCTCTTCTCGCACGTTCTAGCCAGCGTGTTGAAGTAAATGACGGTTAATTCGTCGAACTAGCCCAGGGCCTTCGAAAATGAGTCCCGAATACACCTGAACCAAGCTCGCTCCGGCATCCAGTTTTTCCTGTGCGTCGACGCCACTGCAAATGCCCCCCACCCCAATAATGGGAAAAGAACCACCCGACTTTGTATGCAAGTAGCGAATCACTTCCGTTGATCGCTCGCTGACGGGCGCACCACTGAGTCCTCCAGGCCCCATCTCTTGAACCCGAGCCTCATCCATTTGAAGCCCTTCGCGAGAGATGGTCGTGTTGGTTGCAATGACACCCGCAATGCCTGTTTCTTGCACCAAATCGATGATGTCATCGAGTTCGGAATCGCTCAAATCCGGAGCGATTTTCAAGAAAATCGGTCGAGAAGTCGGCATCGTCGCATTCTCGTTCATCAGCAATTGCAACAATTGAGTCAACGGCTCCTTGGATTGCAGCTCCCTGAGGCCAGGAGTATTTGGAGAACTCACGTTCACGACAAAATAATCCACATGGGCATGCAGGGATTGAAAGGACTTCAGGTAATCTAAATCCGCCGAAGCATTCGGAGTGGTTTTATTTTTCCCGATGTTTCCACCTACCAGCAATCCTTGAGGACGACGCCTCAACTTGGCCGCTGCTTGAACCATTCCCCCATTATTGAATCCCATGCGATTGATGACTCCGCGATCAGCAGGCAATCGAAACAACCGCGGTCGGGGATTGCCCTTCTGTGGAATCGGCGTCACCGTTCCTATTTCCACAAAACCAAATCCGAGGGTTCTCATTTCCTTGAGCCACCTCGCATCCTTATCAAAACCAGCAGCCAGGCCAACTGGATTTGGAAAAGTCAGTCCCGCAATGGAAACCTCCAACCGCTTATCTGTAACGGTATAATGGCGTCTAAGCATCCAAGCAACCCCGGGAATAGCGCAGGCCAACGTCAACAAGCGCATCGTCCATTCGTGCGCTACCTCAGGAGAAAAAAGGAAAATAAGAGGCTTCAAGCGTTTGTACATGGGACAAAATTACATCGTTTCGGCGGGTCACCTGTTGAAAAATCTGTGGATAGCGTATAATTCCCTCCCCCCCATTCACAAGCCGCTCTCCATTAGATTTGAGTCCCAACGATGAGAAAACAAGGGCTTTTTAGTTGGATGACGCGGCGAAAGCTAACAGAGGAACAGGTGGCCTCTCTTTTTGTCAAAACCACGTTCGAAGCAGTCGAATATGGTTGGCCAGAGATTGCATCATTCCTGAACGAATCCTCGACTTTTATTCGGCCGCCTCAGCTGGACACAAATGACTACGGTCGGTTTCTAATGATTGTTGTTTCTGCCAATCTGCAGTTGATCCCCCAACATTTTGACAGCGGTATTGATCGTCAAATCATCCAACACATTTGTGCGAAATTCTCGTATGAGCTGGACATTGCTCCCGAAGTTTTCACGAAAAAAGTGAAGCAATACCGGGCGTTCATGAAGCAAATCAATCAGCCTTCTAAGAATTTGGTGACCGCCATGACACGGGCGATTTTCTATAAATACCATTTGAATCAATATCAGGAACCGTATTTCAGTGACATGAATACGCCTGAGCCCAACATTCAGCGTGAACTGAAGAGTTTGACATCCCACTTTCTTTGGGACTGGGAAGACTTTTCTGAGAACTACCGGGTCGCAGCAGGCAAGCTGCAGCTATGACAGCCGGTCGAGGTCACGGGCTTGATCCTTGTCCTTGAGCGAAGCGCGCTTGTCATGAAGTTTTTTCCCTTTGGCAACCGCCACTTCCAACTTAGCATATCCACTTGCCGACACGAACATGCGTGTGGGTACCACGGTCACACCAACGTCCTTCAGTCGGCGTTCAAGTTTTTTGATCTCCGTTCTTTGAAGCAATAGTTTCCTTGGACGCCTGACCTCATGCGTTGTGTATCCCGCATTAGGGTACTCGGCTATGTACATATTAAAGACGAAAAACTCCCCTTTCATGAAGCGGCAGTATGCTTCTCCGATGCTCGCCTTACCATGCCGGATGGATTTAATTTCCGAACCCACCAGTTGGATGCCCGCGGTAAATTCATCGGTCAGGAAATAGGTATACGAAGCCTTTTTGTTTTTGATGTCCACCGCCATGGCACAAAAGTAGGGAACTGTCGACAGCGGACCACTTACCTTTGTGCAATGGGCCACTCCTTCTCCCAAGCTGCATTAGACGCTTTACCCAAGGTCGAGCTGCATTGTCATTTAGAGCTCGCCGTCCGACAGAGCACGCTGCAAGAGTTTGCCCTTACTCGCGGATATGCTGTTCAAGCATCCCAGGACTTTGCCGACGCCTTTTTGATTCAAGCCCCCATGGGTGAATTGCCTTCGGTCTTGCACAAATTTTTAAACACTCGGGATTTACTCGATTCCACAGCGTGGATCGAGCGCGTTGCATTCGAGGTATGCGAAGACATGTTCAAGAAATCGAATGTTCGGATCCTCGAATTGCGGTATGCTCCAAGTTTCCTTCTGGACAAACACGGACATATTTCAGCCGATGAACTTCAGGAAGCGATTCAACGGGGTGTGGCCAAAGCAGAAGCCACTTATCCCATGGCAGTTGGGCTGATTTGTATTTTACAACGCACGAAATCTGTTGAAACAAACGCAAACTGGGTGGATTTTGCCATCAACCACCGCAACGGTTTTTTGGCCTTGGATCTGGCAGATAATGAGGTAGACTTCGACCCCGAGCCTTTCATTCCTTTATTCCAGCGTGCAAAAGCGAACGGGCTAGGCATTACCGTTCATGCAGGAGAACCCCTCGTCGCGGGCATCTCCAAAAACATCCGAACGGCCATCGAGGCCATGGGAGCCGATCGGATTGGCCACGGTTTGCAGGCCATAGAAGACCCGGAGGTAGTGCAATTGCTGCAAACAACCAATACGCCTTTGGAACTATGCCTAACAAGCAATTGGCTTACAGGAGCCTGTCCGTCCTTTGCAGCGCATCCGTTTAAGCGCCTTTATGATGCTGGTGTTAAAACCACCATCAACACCGATGATCCAGGCATCATGTGCACGGATCTTCGACTTGAATTTCAACGCTTGGCTGAGCACCAAGGCATGAGTTTAACTGAATTTCAAAACTGCATTAATTGGGCGTACGAAGCCAGCTTTATACCGGAAGAGAAAAAACAAGCCGCATGGAATGGTGGCACTTAACCGCACCAGGATGGCTCAGTCGCCAAGGTAGCTGCCGTAATTTCACATCGTTCATTTCCCCTAGCCGCCGTGCAGAAAATCAGGAGCAATCCCTTCAGGGCTAGTCACCTATTATTACATTGTGCCCATTGGAACACATCGCATGCCACTTATTATTGTGAACCCCAGCCATTGACCCAACTTGCCACCAAATTGACCTCATGGAATCACCCATCCTCATTTCAAACCGGAACGCTGTCCGAACCATCTCACTGAATCGGCCAGAGGTGTTTAACAGCTTTAATCAAACGATGGGCAAAGCCTTTCAATTTGCCTTGGATGAGGCCAGTGCAGACTCAACGGTTCGTTGCGTGGTCATCACCGGAGTAGGCCGAGCGTTCTGCGCCGGACAAGACTTGAAGGAAGTCACGGCACCGGATGCTCCCGATTTTACTGAAATTGTCGAACAAACGTATAACGAGAGCATCCGTCGCATTCGCGCCATGGAAAAACCGGTGATTGGAGCCATCAATGGAGTCGCAGCTGGAGCTGGAGCCAACATCGCATTGGCCTGCGATTTGACCGTTGCCCGCCATTCCGCAACATTTATCCAAGCTTTTTCCAAAATCGGATTGATTCCTGACAGCGGTGGCACGTGGATGCTTCCGCGACTCGTGGGAATGCAACGCGCTGCAGCACTCGCCTTTTTTGGCGATAAACTGACCGCGACGGAGGCGAAGGAAATGGGACTGATTTACCGCGTGGTCGAAGACGAAGCATTTGAAGACGTCGTTTCTGCTTTGAGTCAAACGCTATCCGAAATGCCTACACGTGGAATTGGATTGACCAAAAAAGCCTTCAATCTTGGATGGGATCAAGGGCTATCTGATCATCTGACCACCGAGCGCGATCTGCAAATGGAGGCTTCGCAAACACGCGACTATTCCGAAGGAGTGGCTGCTTTTCTCGAGAAGCGAAAACCTACATTCACGGGGCAATGATCAACTCAGATTGGATTCCGATTACCGAGCAGCTGCCTGAAGATCAAGAACGGATTTTGGCCTTTATCCCTGGCAATCGGGTCTTTCTTCCTGGCAAGGATTTGGCCTTTGAAGTTCGAGACGTCATCGTCTTGAGGTTTTGCAAAGACTATTTTGCTCAAAATGCCGAAAAACGAAAGAAGCACGGAGCTCACTTTTGGGCTGGAGAGGGCAACAGCAATCACTATTTCGCCGATGTCACTCATTGGCGCCCCATGCCGCCAGCGCCCGCCAATGCGTGAGAACTCAGCGCTGTGATAACTGATGCATTTGAACGGCAGCCAAACCAGCTGTCTCCGTTCGTAAGCGTTGGTCCCCCAGTGAAACAGGAGTAACTCCCGCATTCAGCGCTGCTTCTATTTCACTCGGAGTAAAATCCCCCTCTGGTCCGATGCCAATCCAGCAGGGAGCATCCTTCGGTACCTGGTCAAAAAAATGCTGCTTTTCCGATGGTTCGCAATGTGCGATAAAACCTCTCAATCCTTTCACATCCTCCGATTCGAGCCACTCCGTCCAGCTCATCGCATGCGCCAATTCTGTCAACCACACCTGCCTTGACTGCTTCAATGCGCTGATCAAAATTCGATTCCATCGATCATCCTTGGTGGTCTTTCGTTCGCTTCGCTTCGTCCAAACCGGCTGAATGCGTTGCACTCCATACTCCATAGCCTTTTCGAGAAGCCACTCAAACCGTTCTGTACTTTTGGTTGGTGCAATGACGAGGGTCAATCCCGCTGAAGGTGCCGGATGTTCATCAAGCAGCGTAGTCGTCAACAAGCAACAACGCTTATCTGCTTCCTTCAGCACGCCTTTGTAGCGTCGACCTTTCCCGTCTACAATCTCGAACACATCACCAGCCGTTGCGCGCAAAACGCGAACCATATGTTTGGACTCATCTGCATTCAATTGATGCAACGGACTGACTTCAGGCGCATAAAAAAACCGCATGACCCAAAGGTATTTCGGATTGACTTGAATTACACCTTTTCCGGAGAAGCCATCATCATCTCGGGTGTAGCCGCAGCTTCAAATTGATCAAAATTCTTCACAAACAGGTCTGCCAATTTATTCGCCGTCTTCTGGTATTCAATCACGTCTTTCCATGTTTTCTTTGGAATCAACACTTCGCTTGGAACCCCTGGACAGGTTGTGGGCGAATTCAATCCAAATACAGGGTCACAATGCATTTTTACCTCATCCAAATCCCCTTGCATCGCGGAGCGAATCATGGACCGAGTGTAGCTCAATTTCATTCGGCTACCCTCGCCATAGCCTCCTCCTGACCAGCCGGTATTCACCAACCAAATCCGCACCCCATGTTCCTTCATTCGCTTTCCCAACATTTCGGCATATTCCGTTGGAGGAAGGGGCATGAAAGGAGCGCCAAAACAAGCTGAAAACGTCGCTTGTGGTTCCGTTACACCCACCTCTGTCCCGGCAACTTTAGCCGTGTATCCGGACAAAAAATGGTACATCGCCTGGCCTGCGTTCAACCGACTAATCGGTGGAATTACACCAAACGCATCGCATGTCAAGAAAAATATATCCTTGGGATGACCCGCCTTGCCGGTTATTGATGCCCCGGGAATGTGGTTAATCGGATAGGACACCCGTGTGTTTTGAGTCATGGCCGAATCAGCATAATTCGGCGTAACCCCGTCTGCATAAAATCCAATGTTCTCCAACATCGCCCCAAAACGAATCGCTTGGAAAATTTGAGGTTCCCGATCGGCATCTAAGTCAATCGTCTTTGCATAACACCCCCCTTCCATATTGAAGACCCCTTCCGAGCCCCAACCGTGCTCATCATCGCCGATGAGCATCCGGTTTTCATCGCTACTCAGGGTTGTTTTTCCTGTTCCAGACAAGCCAAAAAAGACGGCAACATCCCCTGAGGCATTCACATTGGAAGAGCAGTGCATGGGCAACACATGGTGCACCGTTGGCAATACAAAGTTCATGACGGAGAACATGCCCTTTTTGATTTCACCCGTGTAGGCCGAACCAGCAATCAAAATCATTTTTCGGGTAAAATCCACTGCGGTCACATTGCTTTGGCGGCAACCATGGCGTTCAGGATCTGCCTCAAATGAAGGGAGGCACAACACCGTCCACTCAGGATTGGGCACCAAAACCTCTTCTTCTTTCAACCGGACGAACATATTGTGAACGAACAAGTTGGCCCAAGCCTTTTCTGTAATCACCCGGACTTTTATTTGAGTCTGTTCATCCGCACCTACTGCAGCGTCTCGCACAAAGACACTCTTTCCTTCTAAATGAACAGCCATGTCCTCATGAAGCCGTGAAAAATGGGCAGAGGTCATGGGCTGATTGATCGCTCCCCAGTCCACGCGATCGGACGTTTGCTCATCGCGAACCAGAAATCGGTCCTTGGGAGATCGCCCGGTGAATGCTCCTGTTGACACAGCCAAAGCGCCGGATCTGGTGAGCACCCCTTCGCCGCGGAGCAGGGTTTGCAAAATTAATTTGGCAGGTGGAAGGTTCCAGTGGGCTCGGGCCACTCCTTCAAAGTTGAGCGCATCCAAAGAAGCGTCAAACGGGGTGTTTCCAACGTGTTTCATAAGAGAATTGTTCATTGCATTCCTCAAAATCGAAGATACTAAAATTAACCTCCGGTTACCTGCGATTGGGACGAATGAATTCCAATAAAAAGGCTAACCAGCTGGTTGTCATTATTATCCCTCCCAGTGGAGCCACCCATCCTATCTTCGATAAGAGAACCGCATTTGGCCATGCGCATTCGGCAAACAACATCCCGCAAAAACAAGCCGTTCCTATGCCGAGTAACCGCTGAGGCCAGCAGCCTCGCTCGGCTGGACCCGTTGCATTGCGAACCAACACCATCACAACAGCTCCGAGCCCCATAAATCGCATATACTCAACCGCAATGCCCCACCTCATTTGTATTTCTTCCCCCTGCATCCCATGTCGTCCATAAGCTGCAAGCAAAATACTTGCAGCAACGCTCGCGATTCCGCAAGCAACCCATGCGCGCTCTTCCTTGTTTAACTTGAACATGGCTAAGCTTGAACGTCTTTTTCCGTTTTCCGGTCACAAAAAAATAAAGCGAAGAGTACCATCTCGGACAAACTTATCCCAGTCGCCACCAGAAAAACGGGGTCTCAATGTCAAGAAATCAACAACAATTTCGAACTTGCCCACATGAAACTTTTTCCTATTTTTCTCGTCCTACTATTGGCGTGTAGCACCCTTGTTTCAGTCGGAATAGGCCAAACGCCGTGGACTTGGAACATGGATTCGGGGCCAGCGGTTTCAAAAGAAGGTGAAGAAATGCACCACCCTTTCGCTGGTGGACTGAGTGCACCGCAATGGAGCATGATTGACATGGATTGGGACGGCGACCGAGACCTCTTTTCATTTGATCGAGACGGGCACAGAACGCTCGTGTTCGAAAACGACGGCTCGGGCGGCTGGATTGAGCGTCCCGATTGGTCGGTGGGCTGGCCTGATATGCAGCACTGGGTGTTGCTGCGGGATTTTGACTGTGACGGACTCCCTGATTTGTTCATGGGCTTCCAAAATAGCATTCACGTTTGGAAAAACACCTCCACAGGTCCTGGGGTTCCGCAATTCACACCGTATGCAACTCCACTTATGGCCAGTTGGGACTTTGGTTCGGGGGCTCAGAATCTGCCCGTGATCTGTTTGACCATTGATAAACCCGCCATCTTTGATGTGGATGAGGACGGTGACCTGGATGTGATTACTTTCACTGAGACCAGCACCACATTGTATCGGTTTTCGGGACAGAGTGAATGCGGCTTGGACATGGTCTGCACCAACCGTTGTTACGGCATGGTTTCCGAAGGTGCAGAGGATAACTCGTTGTTCATCGGTGAGGACCACTCGTGTGGGTTTAATGTGGTGAACCCCGAGGGCCGGCCAGAGGAAGAGTCCAACGATTCCGTTGAAGCCTTGCCAGCGTCCAGCGTCCAGCGTGATGGAGTGCACGCTGGAGGCGCTATCACAGCCCTGCAACTTGACGGAGAAGATTTTCATGACCTCTTGATCTCCGATGTGACGTATCCGAACCTGAGCGGCTTGTTCCTCATGGACGCCGTTGATGGACAAGACAGCACCGCATGGGTTGATCACACTTTCCCCTATTTGATTCCCCACGCGGGTCCAGTTGATGCCGTTAACCTCGACAGATTCCCCGCAGCCTATCCGATTGATTGGGATGAAGATGGTGATTGGGACCTGGCCGTATCGCCCAATACTGCCTTGGAAATCAACGACGACCAATGTGTCCAGCTTTGGGAGAATCAGGGAACGGCAGCTGACCCACTTTGGGCGCTCGTCCATGATGATTGGTTGCAAGACGGTATGATTGATGTAGGACGCGGCGCCATTCCCCACCTTGCAGATTTGGATGGGGATGGCGACTTGGATTTGGCGATTGGAAACAAGGAGCGGTACGAAGGAGTTAACGAAACTCCGACTGCGCTTGCTCTATTCGAAAACGTCGGCAATTCTCAGAATCCTGAGTTTAATTGGGCTACCTGGTCAGCCATTGACTTTGCGAGCAATGGGATTGAGAGCGCCTTCCCGACGACAGGTGATGTGGATCAGGACGGCGATTTGGATTTATTGGTGGGAGATGAATTGGGACTCCTGCATCTCTTTATGAATTCAGCAGGACCTGGGGCTTGGCCGGTCTGGGAGCTCGAAACACTTGGACTGACCGATCAAGAAGGAACCACCATTGATGTTGGACAGTTTGCTGCGCCTCAATGGGTCGATGTTAACGAAGATGGGCTGCTTGATATCGTTATAGGCGAAAAGAATGGCACCTTGTCCTTGTATTTGGGTTGCGGTGAAGAGACCGCTCCAGCGTGGTGTTTATTTGTGAGCGAGGCGTACGAAGAAAACTGGGGAGGGATTGAAGTGAATAATGCGCTGGGGATCAATGGATATGCGACTCCCGCTTTGTACAGAGACGAGAATGGTTTGCACGTATGTGTCGGCAATGAATTGGGGGCAATCCAGTACTTCGGCCTTGTTAACCCAACCGAACTGGGCGAACCACTCAACAACCTCGTAGATCAAATGACCCCTTCCACTCAAGGGCTTCGGGCTTCCGGAGCACTCGGAGACCTCAACCAAGACGGAATTCCTGAAATGCTGGTTGGGATTCAAAACGGCGGTGTGCGCTGGTATCAAGGAACGACCACACACGTGGGCATCAACGCTGTTCCTGCAAGTGTGCTGGCCTGCCCCAACCCCGTTCGCTGTGGACAACTGATTCAACTCATTGGGAATGACCAATCCAGCCCGCTCTTGCCTTCTTCATGGCAAACTGCTTGCTGGGTTGACACACGGGGACGAGAAATACCCGTGCAATGGATGGGCAACTATTCGCTGCGAGCGCCATCCTCGCCAGGACTTTATATGCTCAGCAATATCGCACGCAGCGAATCAGATCGGCTGATTCAAGAACCGATCCGAGTCATGGTGGTTACCGAGTAAAATCCACTGAATAGCTTATTTTTCGTTCATGCGGTCCAGCACCTCTGCGACTCCGCGCACGGCTTTTTCGCTCTCTACGAGCATCGCCTTTTCCTCTTCATTGAGGTTCAACTCAATGATTTCTTCAATACCGTTTTTACCCAATTTGACCGGTACACCAATGTACAAATCATTGATGCCGTATTCGCCTGTTAACCAAGCACAAACAGGGAAAATACGCTTTTGATCGCGCACAATGGCCTCCACCATTTGAGCCGCTGCAGCTCCGGGTGCGTACCATGCCGAAGTGCCCAGTAGGTTGACAATCTCACCACCGCCCTTTTTGGTGCGCTGCACGATGGCCTCCAATTGGTCCGCCTCAATCAATTCTGTGACGGGAATGCCCCCGACCGTCGTGTAGCGAGGAAGCGGAACCATGGTATCACCATGCCCCCCCATCAACACCGCTTGAATGTCTTTCGGCGAGCAATCAAGTGCTTCAGCCAAAAATGCTCGGTACCGTGCCGTATCCAGAATTCCCGCCATGCCCATGACCTTCTTCGAGTCTTTGCCTGCTGTCAAATACGCACAATACGTCATCACATCCAGCGGATTAGAAACCACAATGATGATGGCATCAGGGCTGTGCTGGAGGATGGATTCTGTCACACTTTTGACAATTCCCGAGTTTGTTGCAATCAAATCGTCGCGTGTCATTCCGGGCTTCCGTGGAAGTCCACTGGTAATGACCACCACGTCCGAACCGGAAGTTTTGGCATAATCATTCGTCGCGCCTACAGTTCGCGTGTCGTATAGGTTGATGGGTGCGGTCTCCCATATATCCAGAGCCTTCCCTTCTGCAAAGCCGTCTTTGATGTCCAATAAAACGACTTCATTGGCTACCTCTCGCGTAGCCAAAACATTCGCACACGTTGCGCCTACATTGCCTGCGCCAACTACAGTAACTTTCATGGTGGGAGATTGTTGAGGTTTGGGATGGCAAAATTACGCAATCGCACCTCGTCCACCATAATTGAAGTACAAAAGTCCTCAACATCCTCGTTGAAATGAAATGAGACCTCAAAGCAATGCCCTAAATTCGCCAACATGATGCGCAAAACAATCGAAAAGGCTCTGTGCCTCGCCTTCCTCGCCATGGCTTGCACCTTCAGCACGGCTGAAGTCTTCGCTCAACCTGGAACGCCCAACGGCGGATTTTACCCCGCCGGAATAGCGGGTGTCGATTACAATGTCACCAACGCGAAGAACAAGAAACAAGGGACGTGGATTCGCGTTTGGCCCAACGGTAACCTCTACTATCTCGGTCAATTCGAAAACGACAATCCCAAAGGAGGTTTTACTTTCTTTTACGAGACCGGTGAAATCATGTCAGAGGTGACTCAAATTGAGAACGGCCGCAAAGCCTTCACCAAAATGTACAGGCCCGATGGGACACTCCAAGCAGAAGGCATGTACATGAAGAGCGCCCAGTTGGATGAAAACCGCGAACCGCTGAGGTTGAAGCAAGGAGAGTGGAAGTATTATGATGGGCGAGGAAACCTGCGACTGCTTGAAAGCTATGACCACGACCAACTGAATGGCCTGACCATTTCATATGGAGACCAAGGACAGGAGTTGGAACGTGGAACTTACGCCGACGGCCAACGCACTGGCACCTGGAAAACCTGGGACGAGCTTGGAACCCTGTTGTCTGAGATCAATTACCGCGACGGTGTTTTCCATGGATTTTGCACCATCAATTATGCCAATGGAAGGCCCCAAACCATCGGCCGCTATGAGCAAGGAAAGGAACAAGATTATTGGAAGTCCTTCATGGAAGATGGAACCCTTAAAACGACACGTCAATTCGAAAACGGTGAACTCATCAAAGAAATTCACGAGAATGGCACCGTATTTTTAACGTTTGCCGATGGCCGTCCTCGTTCGGAGTTTACCGTCATTAATCAGAAGAAATCTGGACCATTTAGGGAGTGGCACGATACTGGAGAGTGGGTCATCGAAGATCAGCTGGATCCTGAATCGGGCGAAACACTGCGCAAACGAGTGCTCGTCGGAGAAGCCCTTCGCCGTGAGGGAGAATATGTTGACGGCAAGCTCGAAGGCGCGGTGTACTATTACGACTTGAATGGCCGATTGCAAAAGTCAGAGCGATACGAAAATGGCAACCGTGTATCTTCTGAGGAGCCATGATGGGTCCTGGGAAGAATCACTTTTCATTCGGGTTGCTCTGCCTTGTATTGCTGGCAGGTTTCCTGTTGGTCGGCAAAAGGGTAGCCTGGAGTCAATCGGCGCCTGAACGGTACTGGGTTCAATTCAGCGGAAAGACAAATGAAGAGCTCCTTCCCGGATATTCCACTCCCTACCAAGTGGATGCACCCGTAAATTTCCTCAGTCCAAAGTCCATCGCACGGCGGGCTCGTCAGAACATTGTTATCACGGCACACGACCTCCCCATCCCCCCCTCTTACATTGCTGCGCTCGACACCATTCGTGAAATAGAAATCATTCTCCAAAGCAAGTGGTTCAATGCAGTTACCGTGCGTGTAACGGATTCACTTTTTGATCCACAATCACTCATGGACTGGCCCATGGTATCAGCCGTCAAGTCGGTTCAACGCATGCCCTTATCGCATCAACCAACTCCCATCGCCGCGCAGCGCTCCACCACCGCTCCGGATACGTCCTGGTATGGAAAAGGCTGGGAAGCTTTGACCCAGTTGAATGCTGATTGGCTCCATGGGTTAGGTTTCACAGGACAAGGGATGACCATTGCCGTATTGGACGCTGGCTTCGAAAACGTGGAATCACTGCCCATTTTTCAAAAAGCGTGGGACGAAGGCCGCATTATAGAGGGAATGGATGCCATGCAATCACAAGGGGGATTGTTCGCGCATCACCGTCATGGAACTGCTGTATTGGGAACGATGGCGGGGTATTTACCCGACTCTCTCATAGGCACCGCACCGATGGCGCATTACGTGCTCTATCGCACGGAAGATGCCTACAGTGAATTTTTAATCGAAGAGGATTATTGGGTCACAGCGGCGGAGCATGCTGACAGCCTCGGCGTCGACCTGATGAACACGAGTTTGGGATACTCCATGTTCGATGATTCCACCATGAACCATGCGTATGAGGATTTGAATGGTGTAAGCACACGAATTAGTCAAGCAGCGACGTGGGCGGCTGAAAAGGGTATTGTGTGCGTGACTAGCGCGGGCAATAGCGGCAACGGAGCATGGCATTACATAACAGCGCCTGCGGATGCGAAAGGAATTCTAACCGCAGGAGCCGTCGATGTCGCGGGCAACCATGCCCCATTTAGTGGTTGGGGACCAACTTCTGACGGGCGCATCAAACCCGACGTCATGGCGCTGGGGGTGCAAGCCGCTTATCCTTTTGCAGATTCAACCATTCGAAGAGGGAACGGCACCAGCTTTTCTTCACCCATATTATGCGGCGCAGTCGCTTGTCTATGGCAGGCCTTTCCCGAGGCAAGTGCGGCGCAGATTCTGGCTGCCGTGGTGTCGTCCAGCCACTTATCTGCCCAGCCCAATGATAGCATGGGCCATGGTATTCCGGACATGCGCATTGCGTTTGCCGCTCTCGATGTCAATGGATCAGCGACGTGGCAATCCAGTGAGAATGCACTGCTGTTGTTTCCCAACCCCGCCGCGTCCGGTGTCCTGCGTTGGTTGTCTGAAACACCGCACGTTCCGGACCAATGGCGTCTTTTTGGCCTCTCAGGGCAAGTGAAGGCAGAAGGCATCATCAACGATTGGAGCACAGACCAAGGCGAACGCCAAGGATGGGTCGATCTGGGAAAACAGATTCCAGCCGGTCACTATATTTTCCAACTGCTTCAGGCGGGTGTGCCTTTGGCTTCCGCCTCGTGGGTACTAGCCCCTCAATAGCCGTATTTTTCTTTCCAGTTGGCTCGCAACGCGTGGCGCATCTTTTCCTCTCGCGCATTCGGTCCAGGCACATAAAAAGTCGTTCCGCTCAGTTCGGGCGGTAAAAACTCTTGACCCGAAAAGGACTCCTTTGATGCATGATCGTATTGGTAGCCCGCACCGTGCCCCAAGTCCTTCATCAACTGCGTCGGCGCATTTCGAAGATGCAAAGGGACGGGCAAATCGCCTGTTTCCCGGACCGCCTCCATCGCCAAATTGATCGCTGAATAGGACGCATTGCTCTTCTCACTTGTAGCTAAATAGACCGCGCATTGTCCCAAAGGAATCCGGCCCTCCGGCATACCAAGACGCTCCACTGCAGCAAATGTCTCGTTGGCCATGATCATGGCATTCGGATTTGCTAGGCCAATGTCCTCGGATGCTGAAATCAATAACCGGCGTGCAATGAATTTGGGATCCTCTCCACCGGACAGCATTCGTGCGAGGTAATAAACCGCCGCATTCGGATCACTGCCTCGTATGCTCTTGATCAGTGCCGATGCCATGTCATAGTGAGCATCCCCTTTCTTGTCATAGCGAACGGTTGAAGATTGCAAGGCCCCCACAACTTTCGCGTCGTCAATGACGACCACATCATCCTCTGACATCTCCACCAATAGTTCCAACGCATTCAACAGACGGCGCGCATCCCCTGAACTTGAGCGAAGCAGCGCATTCCATTCCTTCACTTCAATCTCACGCTCAGATAAAACCACATCTTGCTCAATGGCATTTAGGACAATCTGCTTTAGCTGATCTGAGGTAAAAGACTTAAGAACATATGTTTGCGACCTGCTAAGTAAAGCGGGAATGACCTCGAAAGAAGGGTTCTCCGTTGTGGCACCAATCAAGGTAATTAAGCCTTTCTCCACCGCCCCTAACAAGCTGTCTTGCTGAGATTTGGAGAACCGATGAATCTCATCGATGAACAAAATAGCCCTGCCTGCAAAAAGTCCTGAGCGCTTGACCGTTGCGATTACCTCTCGCACTTCCTTGACTCCACTCTGTACAGCAGAAATTTCGTGAAAAGGCCGATCGGATTGTCCGGCAATAATTTTGGCCAAGGTGGTTTTACCGACCCCTGGAGGCCCCCACAAGATCATGGAAGGAACATGCCCTCCTTTCAATGCCTTGCGCAACACCTGCTCCTCTCCGATGAGGTGTCCTTGTCCCAGGTAGTCGTCCAAGGTGGTTGGACGCATCCGTTCAGCGAGAGGAGCGTCAATCATTTAGCTGGTTTTGAGACGTGAAAGGCGCTCGCTCGTTCAGTTGTAAATTCTCAGGGCGCCTGTGCTTCCAGCGTTTATGCGACCACAGCCATTCAGCTGGATGCTTCTGAATATCAGCCTCCAAAAGAGCGATGCAACGTTCCAAAATAGCTCCGTCAGACCACTCGTGTGGATGCTCCGCAACTAATTCATAGCGTGTATGATAAAACCCCCGCCTGTCCTTGTATATGTGACCGTATACAACGGGTAAGTTGAACGTATGCGCCCACTTTTCCAATCCAAAATGCCATGCCGTTTCCTGCTCTAAAAAAGTGGTCCACCAGGACTTTTGGGGGTCCGCGGGACTTTGATCAAACCCCATAACGACGGCCTTGGGAGCATCTCCTAGCGCATTGCGCTCCATCCAAGCCTGGGCCTCAATTGTGCGGACCATTTCCAAGCCGAAGCGCTGCCGTGAGTCCCGAACGGCGGCATCCATCTTATCATCCGACAGCTTTTTGTAGACCGCCATCACATCGTGCGGCAAGCTTTGGTGTGCACTCATCGCATACAGCTCCCAATTGTTCAGATGTCCGCCTGCAATGAGTACACTTCTCCCCTGGTTGAAAAACTCATCGAAAAGGGCTACGTTTTGGTGCTTCATGCGCGACATAGCAAGGGCATTCGAGATGGAAAAATGCTTCACCGATTCCAATGTAATGTCAGCGAAATGCCGATAGAATGCACGCTCCGTTTGCCTTAACCATTGGTCCGAGGCCTTCGGAAAACTTCGCTCCAGGTTTCCTCTGATCACGTGCTGACGGTATTTGAATACACGAGAAGCAAACCAAGCGAGTACCCGGGCCAATCCATGCAAAATAGAATAAGGCAAGCGGGAAATGAGCCGAAGAAGGGTAACCGTCATAGACTTGATTTAGACGCAAAACTACTCAATCGCAACCTTTCCCAAACGCCACACCTTTTAAGCCATCATACGCCAATCCGATGCCCGGAGGAAGTTCCCTTTCCACGTCAGCATGATGACCCAATTGATGACTAATGTGCGTGAAATACGTCTGCCTGGCACCGATGCGCTTGGCCCAATCCACCGCCTCGTCCAAGGTGAAGTGAGAAAGATGCGGTTCGCGCCTGAGCGCATTCAGCACCAGCACATCCACTCCATTCAGGCGAGCAAGGGCTTGCTCAGAAATCTGATTGGCATCTGTGATGTAGGCAAATCCTCCTACGCGAAATCCCAAAACAGGAAGCTGATGATGGTGCAAGAGCAGCGGCCACCAAGCCACGCCACCAATGTCAAACTCATCCGTGTCTATGGTGTGCATACTCACTTTAGGCACGCCCGGGTAAGTGGACTCGAAGATGTACTTGAACTCCCGCTGCAAAGCCTCTTGCACCCGTTCTGTGGCGAAAATCGGCATATCACGTCCGCTTCGAAAATTAAAAGGGCGAATGTCATCTAACCCGGCTACGTGGTCCTTGTGTTCGTGGGTAAAGACCACTGCATCCAAGGCCTTTACTCCAGCACGCAAGCATTGCTGACGAAAGTCTGGCCCGGTATCAATTACGACAGAAACCCCCGCAACTTGCACCAATACCGAGCTTCTCAGCCGCTGGTCTCGGGCATCTGAACTGGAGCAAACTCCGCATTCGCAAGCGATGATTGGCACGCCTTGAGATGTGCCTGTTCCAAGAAAAGTGAATTCCACCTCCATATCGCAAAGGTACGCGCTGTTCAAATCGTACATTTGTTGAAATCGACCTTCACCAAAAACTAAATCGTTTTGGATTCCAATCGCGTCATTCTCTCTGCAAAGCAGAAAGCCCTTCGGATGAATTTGAATCAGGATTTGTATGGAACCTTCGCCGAAATAGGCGCTGGACAGGAGGTCGTTCGCCATTTCTTCCGGGCAGGAGGTGCATCGGGCACCATTGCAAAAGCCATTTCTGCGTACGATAAGAAATTCTCGGATGCGATTTATGGTGAAGAAGAAAGCAGCCGGTACGTATGTGAAAGCCGCGTGCGAAAGATGCTCCGTCATGAATACCAATTAATGGAAGATCGCCTGGATCGAAATGAACACGGATCCAAGCATTTCTTCGCCTTTGCCAATACAGTGGCAACCATCAATTACCACAAAACCATTCAAGGACACGGGTGGTTTGGGCTCAAGTTTCAAACGGCACCCGATCGCAAACCAAACGAAGTCATTTTGCACGCTCGATTGCACGAGCAAGATGCTTTAGCGCAGCATCAGACAGTGGGAATGCTGGGAGTGAACCTGATTTATGGCTGCGTCTTCTTCTACAAGCAGCCAAAGGCGCTCTTACAATCCTTGTACGACAACCTCGATCGAGACCAGGTTGAAATCGACATGATTGAAATGAATGGTCCCGACTTTGAAGAGGTAGACAACCGCCTGCTCTCGCTGCAACTGGTCAAGAACGGCATGACAGATGCGGTAATCTTCTCCCCAGACGGCCGCAATTTGCAAGCTTCAGATGTCCTCTACAAAAAGAACATCCTCGCTATTCGCGGCTCATTCCGACCGGTCACCAAGGTGAGCATTGACATGATTTCAAAGGGCTTACAGCAGTTCAAACAAGAACACAAAGTCGAAGAAGAAGACATCCAAGTGCTGTTTGAGATCACCTTAAACAACCTCTCTGCAGAAGGAGACATCGACGAACAAGACTTTCTGGATCGCGCCGATGTTTTGTGTTCCATAGGGCAAACCGTGCTCATTTCGAATTATCAGAAGTACTACAAACTCATTGAATTTTTCTCTCGGCATACAAAAAAGAGAATGGGCGTCATTATGGGAGCCAACACGCTATCGCTGGTATTCGACGAGAAGTACTACCGAGATCTCAATGGCGGAATCTTGGAAGCATTCGGTATTTTATTCAATCGGGACCTAAAAATCTATCTGTACCCTTGGAAGGATCAACCAACCGGCGACATCTGGACCGCAGAGACGACTCCTGTGCATCCGCGAATGCAGCCCCTCTTTGACTACCTGCGATTCAACAAGCGTGTGGTGGACATCCCTTACGATGAAGATGTATTGTCCATATTCAGCAAGGATGCATTGGAAATGATCAAGTCAGGAGATGACGGTTGGGAAGTGATGGTGCCAGACTTCGTCGATCGCATCATCAAGGAGAAATGCTTGTTTGGCTTTTGCGGTGTCGCACCCGCCGGAGAAAAATCAAAACCGGAGGATGCAGCAAAGGCAGCGGCCCGGGCTATATCACCGGAATCCTAGCAGGCAAACCGGCATCGCCAAGATGCCTTTCATTTCGCAAAAACTACTTGCAACAAAAAAGCCCGTCTAGAAGACGGGCTTTTTCATTATTGAGTCAAATGCGAATTACTTCAAGCTTCCTCCGTCTCTTCGACTGGAGCCAATTCCGGATTGGGCCGTCGTGTGATGGTTTTCTTCTCTGTAAATGCGCGCGTACCCGTTCCTGCTGGAATCAAGTGGCCTACAATGACATTTTCCTTCAGACCTCTTAAGAAGTCCTGCTTTCCACTCACAGCTGCTTCGTTCAAGACCTTGGTTGTCTCCTGGAAGGAAGCCGCAGAAATAAAGGACTTCGTCTGCAGGGATGCACGTGTGATTCCCTGAAGGAGTGGTCGAGCGGTCGCAGCAATAGCATCTCTGCCATCTGCAAGAGCCATGTCGCGGCGTCGCAATGAACTGTTGACATCACGCAACTGACGCGCTGAAATCATCTGACCTAGTCGCAAATCGTCACTGTCGCCAACATCCGTGATCACAACCATCCCGAAGACGCGGTCATTCTCCGTCATGAAGTCAGATTTTTCAGCAAACTGCTTCTCCAGGAATCGGGTATCACCTGCATCCTCGATAACAACCTTCTTCATCATCTGACGGACAATCACTTCGAAGTGCTTATCGTTGATCTTCACACCTTGCAACCGATATACATCTTGAATTTCATTCACGATGTACTCTTGCACGGCTGTAGGCCCCATAACGTCCAGGATATCGACCGGTGTGATGGCACCATCCGACATCGGCATTCCGGCACGCACAAAGTCATTATCCTGCACCAAGATGTGCTTGGACAATGGGACCAAGTACTTGTAAATATCGCCTCGTCGGGACTCCACGATGATCTCGCGGTTACCGCGCTTAATTTTTCCGTAGCTCACAATTCCATCCACTTCAGAAACCACTGCAGGATTCGATGGATTACGTGCTTCGAATAATTCTGTAACACGAGGAAGACCTCCCGTAATATCACCTGATTTACCCGCCATACGAGGAATCTTTGTGAGGATTTGACCCACAGTCGATTCGTCCCCTTCTTTCACAGACAAGTGAGCACCTACAGGCAACGAATACGTCTTGAGCACGTCGCCTTTTTTGTTCACGATCAAAATCGCTGGGTTCTTCTTCTTGTCTTTCGTTTCAGTAATGACTATTTCACGGAAACCCGTCTGTTCGTCGAGTTCCTCGCGGAATGTCATACCCTCCTCAATCATTTCGAATTTGATCAGACCCTTCTCTTCATTGATGATGACATTGTTGTAGGGGTCCCATGAACAAATGGATTCTCCCTTCTTGATTTTGTCCCCAGAGAATTTCCGCAAGATGGAACCATACGGCAAAATTGTCGTACTCAGAGCCACGCCTGTTTTTGGATCAACAACCTTGAATTCTGAAGATCTGGAGACAACAACCGTTTCCTTCTCCCCTTCGGCATTCACACGAGACACCTCGCGTAAATCATCGATTTCTACAACTCCGTCAAACTTGACTTTCATCTCGTTCTCATCCGAAATCTTAGAGGCCGTACCACCAACGTGGAATGTACGAAGTGTCAACTGTGTGCCAGGCTCTCCAATGGACTGCGCGGCAATGACGCCTACAGCTTCACCCACCTGAACTGTTCGTGCCGAGGCAAGGTTCTTGCCATAGCATTTGACACATACTCCCGACATGGTTTCACACGTCAAGACCGATCGCACCTCCACTTCGTCAATTCCAGCCTCTTCAATGGCCATGGCCGTTGCGTAATCAATCTCTTGACCACCCTCAACAAATACCTCACCAGTAGCAGGATGCTCGACATCATTCAAAGAAGTTCGGCCGACAATGCGTTCACCGATGCCTTCTGTAATCTCGTCATTCTTACGAAGCGGAGTTGCGACAACACCTCGCAGTGTCAAGCAATCCTCCTCTGTAATGATGACATCTTGAGCAACGTCCACCAATCGACGAGTCAAATAGCCAGCGTCTGCCGTTTTCAGGGCCGTGTCTGCCAAACCTTTTCGTGCACCGTGGGTTGAAATGAAGTATTCCAAAATGGACAACCCTTCCTTAAAATTGGAGAGGATTGGATTCTCAATGATGTCTTGACCTCCTGTAGCCGATGACTTCTGCGGCTTGGCCATCAGACCACGCATTCCAGAAAGCTGTCGAATCTGCTCTTTCGATCCCCTTGCACCTGAGTGCATCATCATGTAAATCGAATTGAAACCTTGCTTGTCCGTTTCAATGCGATCCATCAAAATGTTGGTCAGCTTGGAGTTGGTGTGCGTCCAAATGTCAATGATCTGGTTGTAGCGCTCGTTGTTCGTGATGAGACCCATGTTGTAGTTCTCCATCACCTCCGCTACCTGATCCTTCGCCAAATCGACCAATTTCACTTTCTCATCCGGAATGATAACATCATTCAAGTTAAATGAAAGGCCACCCTTGAATGCCATGTAGAAGCCGAGCTTCTTAATGTCATCCAAGAATTGAGCCGTCCGAGGAACGTTCGTACTGTTCAAGACATGCGAAATGATGCCTCGCAGCGATTTCTTCGTGAGCAAGTCGTTAATGTAGCCTGCCTCAGCAGGAACATGATCATTAAAGAGCACACGTCCACAGGTCGTGTCTATGACGCTCGCATTACCGGTGTTGTCAACGAAACGCATCTTGATTTCAGCGTGTAAACCCAGCTTTCCTTCTTGGTAGGCAATTCGCACCTCTTCCGCAGAATAGCACGTCATTCCTTCTCCTGCTACGGGCTCGTCCTTGGTTCCCTTTCGGACTTTCGTCATGTAGTAGAGACCCAACACCATGTCCTGCGACGGCACTGCAATTGGAGCACCATTGGCGGGATTTAGAATGTTATGAGAAGCCAACATCAGCAACTGCGCTTCCAAAATTGCCGCACTTCCTAAGGGCAAGTGCACCGCCATTTGGTCACCGTCAAAGTCAGCGTTGAATGCTGTACATGCGAGCGGGTGCAATTGGATGGCCTTGCCTTCAATGAGTTTCGGCTGAAATGCTTGAATACCTAATCGGTGAAGCGTCGGTGCCCGGTTGAGTAAGACGGGATGCCCCTTCATTACATTTTCCAAGATATCCCAGACCACCGGTTCTTTGGCATCAACAATTTTCTTCGCCGATTTCACCGTCTTGACAATACCACGTTCAATCATTTTTCGAATGATGAACGGCTTGTACAATTCTGCTGCCATGTTTTTCGGCAACCCACACTCGTGCAATTTCAAATCTGGTCCGACGACGATGACAGAACGGGCAGAATAGTCCACTCGCTTTCCCAACAAATTTTGACGGAATCGGCCTTGTTTTCCCTTCAAGCTGTCTGAGAGGGACTTCAGTGGTCGGTTGCTTTCCGTCTTAACGGCACTTGATTTTCGGCTGTTATCGAACAGGCTATCGACTGCCTCTTGAAGCATTCGCTTTTCATTCCTCAAAATAACCTCAGGCGCCTTGATCTCTACCAATCGTTTCAATCGATTGTTTCGAATGATAACACGTCGGTATAAATCATTCAGATCAGACGTGGCAAAACGACCTCCGTCCAATGGGACCAATGGCCGAAGCTCTGGTGGAATGACCGGAACAACTTTGACAATCATCCACTCCGGCTTGTTGACGATGCGAGAATTTGCATCGCGGAGGGATTCCACAACTTGAAGTCGCTTCAACGCCTCGCTCTTTCGCTGCTGAGAAGTCTCTGTATTAGCTGAGTGACGAAGGTTGTAGGACAGCTCATCTAAATCGAGGTTTGCGAGCATATCATGCAACGCCTCTGCCCCCATTTTCGCTACGAATTTATTTGGATCCTTCTCATCCAAGTATTGATTCTCCTTGGGCAACGTCTCCAAAATATCCAAGTACTCCTCCTCCGTTACGAAATCATTCACACTGAGCTCACTGTCCTCAGGACCCTTTGCGATACCAGGTTGGATAACGACATATCGCTCGTAGTAGATGATTTGATCCAGTTTCTTCGAAGGAAGACCAAGCAAGTATCCGATTTTATTCGGCAGGCTCTTGAAGTACCAAATGTGGGCAACAGGCACCACCAATTGGATGTGTCCCATGCGCTCGCGACGTACTTTCTTCTCCGTCACTTCGACACCACATCGATCGCAAACAATTCCTTTGTATCGGATTCGCTTGTATTTACCGCAATGGCATTCAAAATCCTTGACAGGACCAAAAATTCGCTCACAAAACAGGCCGTCACGCTCGGGCTTGTACGTCCGATAGTTGATGGTCTCAGGTTTCAATACTTCGCCGTGTGACTGCTCGAGAATCATCTCGGGTGAAGCCAACGAAATAGTGATGGTATTGAAGTCGCTCGAAAGCTGTTTGGGTTGCTTTTGCTGAAACATGAATGGCTATTCTATGCGGTAATCAATCTAGTGAAATGGTCAAGCCCAATCCGCGAAGCTCGTGGAGGAGGACATTGAATGATTCGGGGATGCCTGGAGCAGGCATGTTGTCCCCTTTAACAATGGCTTCATAGGCGCGCGCTCGACCCATGACGTCATCCGATTTGACAGTCAAAATCTCTTGAAGAATGTTGGCTGCACCGAAGGCTTCGAGTGCCCAAACCTCCATCTCTCCAAAACGCTGACCACCAAACTGTGCTTTACCACCGAGTGGCTGCTGCGTAATGAGCGAGTACGGACCGATGGACCTGGCGTGCATCTTATCATCAACCATGTGGCTCAGCTTGATCATGTATATGATTCCCACAGTCGCCGGTTGGTCAAAACGCTCACCCGTACCTCCATCATGCAAGTAGGTTACACCGCATTCTGGAACACCCGCTTCATTGGTAATCGCTGTGATTTCATCCAATGAAGCTCCGTCGAAGATGGGTGTCGCATAGGTTGTACCTAAGTTCATGCCTGCCCAGCCCAAAACGGTTTCATAAATCTGACCTAGGTTCATCCGAGAAGGTACACCCAGTGGATTCAATACGATGTCAACGGGGGTTCCATCCTCGAGGAATGGCATGTCTTCTGCACGGACAATTTTGGCGACAATTCCTTTGTTTCCGTGACGGCCCGCCATCTTATCTCCCACCTTGAGCTTGCGCTTTTTGGCTACATATACTTTCGCTAGCTTCACAATTCCAGTTGGCAACTCATCGCCTACTGTGACTTGGAATTTCTTGCGCTTGTATGCACCCAGCACATCGTTGTACTTCAGGTGATAGTTGTGGATGACTCGGCGAACGAGAGCACTGTTGTCATCATCACGCACCCATCCGTCGCTGTTGATAGTTAAGTAATCGAGGCTGTTGAGGATTTTCTGAGTGAATTTCACACCCTTCTTGACCTGCTCCTCCTTGTAGTGGTTGTTCACTCCCTGGCAAACCTTACCGCCAACCAACTTCATCAACTTCTCAACCAGCACTTTCTTGAGTACTGCTGCTTCCGCGTCAAATTCCTTGTCGATGGTTTCGAGAACAGCCTTGTCTGCCGCTTTTGATTTTCGGTCCTTGATGGCACGAGAAAACAGCTTTTTGTCAATCACCACACCCTGTCCGGATGGTGGCATTTTCAAAGAGGCATCCTTTACATCGCCTGCCTTATCGCCAAAGATTGCACGCAGTAGCTTCTCCTCTGGACTCGGATCAGATTCCCCTTTTGGAGTAATCTTTCCGATGAGGATGTCTCCCTCTTTCACCTCAGCTCCGATTCGGATCAAGCCATGCTCGTCCAAATCACTCGTCGCTTCTTCGCTAACATTGGGTATGTCTGCAGTCAATTCTTCGACTCCTCGCTTGGTATCGCGAACTTCCAATACGTATTCATCAATGTGAAGCGAAGTGAAGACATCTTCCCGCACAACACGCTCATTGATCACAATCGCATCCTCGAAGTTGTAGCCTTTCCAAGGCATGAAGGCGACACGCATGTTTTGTCCAAGTGCCAATTCTCCTTTATCGGTGGAATACCCCTCGACAAGAATTTGACCTTCATGGACCGACTGACCCTTCTGGACCATCGGCTTCAAATTCATACACGTCCCTTGGTTCGTTCGAATGAACTTGGGCACTTTAAGAACGTTGATGGCATCTTCGAATGACACAAGTTCGTCCATTTCGTCGCGGTTGTACTTGACGTGAATCTCGTTCGCATCAACGAATTCAACCACTCCATCTGCTTCAGCACGAAGTAAAATTCGAGAATCCTCCGCAACCGCCTGCTCTAGGCCTGTTCCGACAATTGGTGCTACGGGGCGCATCAATGGCACCGCCTGACGCATCATGTTCGACCCCATCAACGCACGGTTCGCATCATCATGCTCCAAGAATGGAATCAAGGATGCGGCAATCGAAGCGATTTGGTTTGGAGCAACGTCCATGTAGTGCAGTTGATCCGGCGACACCTGGGGGAAATCTCCTTCCAGTCGAGCCTTGACAATGCTGTTTTCAAATGTTCCATCCTTGGCCACCGGAGCATTGGCTTGAGCAATCAGATTCGAATCCTCATCCTCGGCAGAGAGATAGATTACATCCTCTGGCTTCGAGGATACCTTTCCATTCTCAACCTTGCGGTAGGGCGTTTCGATGAATCCAAGGCGATTGACCTTCGCGAAGACACACAATGAACTGATCAGTCCAATGTTTGGTCCCTCTGGAGTCTCAATCGTGCAAAGTCGTCCGTAGTGGGTGTAGTGCACGTCTCGAACCTCGAAACCTGCGCGCTCACGAGAGAGACCTCCTGGTCCGAGCGCGGAAATTCTACGTTTGTGTGTGACCTCACTCAGTGGATTCGTTTGGTCCATGAATTGAGACAACTGATTCGTTCCAAAGAAACTGTTGATCACAGAGCTCAACGTCTTCGCATTGATCAAATCTGTCGGGGTGAAAACCTCGTTATCACGAACATTCATTCGTTCCCGAATGGTTCGAGCCATTCGTGCCAATCCAACACCGAATTGACTGTAGAGTTGCTCACCTACTGTTCTTATTCGACGATTCGAGAGGTGGTCAATATCGTCCACATCTGCATTCGAATTCACCAAATCAAGCAAGTACTTGATGATGAGTAGAATATCGTCTCTTGTCAACGTTCGATTTTGAACGTCGTCCTTAATGTCCAGTTTGCGGTTAATTCGGAAACGTCCAACTTCACCCAAATCATACCGCTGCTCTGAGAAAAACAGCTTGTCGATGACGCCCCTTGCCGTATCCAAATCTGGTGGCTCAGCATTTCGAAGTTGACGGTAGATGTACTCGACCGCTTCTTTCTCCGAATTGGAACTGTCTTTTTGCAGGGTGTTGTAGATGATAGCGTAGTCCGACTGGTTGATGTCTTCCTTGTGCAAAATGATGGTCTTCGCACCTGACTCGGTGATCAATTCCATGTGATCCTTTTCGAGGACCGTCTCCCGGTCCAGGATTACCTCATTTCGCTCGATGCTAACAACCTCACCTGTATCCTCATCCACGAAGTCTTCCACCCACGTCTTCAGCACACGTGCTGCAAGACGACGGCCGATGACGCGCTTCAGTCCTGTTTTCGTCACCTTGACCTCGTCAGCCAAATTGAAGATATCCAAAATGTCCCGATCGGTTTCAAATCCGATCGCACGCAACAAGGTGGTGACAGGTAATTTTTTCTTTCGGTCAATGTAAGCGTACATGACACTGTTGATGTCCGTCGCAAACTCGATCCATGATCCTTTGAAAGGAATGATTCGCGCGCTGTACAGCTTCGTTCCATTTGCATGTCGACTCTGTCCGAAGAAAACTCCAGGAGAGCGGTGCAGTTGATTTACAATAACCCGCTCGGCGCCGTTAATAACGAACGACCCTTGGGGTGTCATGTATGGAATGGTGCCCAAGTAAACGTCCTGAACGATGGTCTCGAAGTCCTCGTGTTCAGGGTCCGTGCAATACAGCTTAAGCTTTGCCTTCAAGGGCACGCTATAGGTTAATCCACGCTCGATGCATTCATTGATAGAATAGCGCGGTGGATCAACAAAATAATCCAGGAATTCCAGTACAAACTGGTTCCGGGTATCTGTAATTGGGAAATTCTCGCTAAAAACCTTAAAAAGGCCTTCTGATTCTCGGTTTTCAGGGTTGGTCTCCAACTGGAAGAACTCCTGAAAAGAGCGCAATTGAATGTCCAAGAAATCAGGTCGTGAAAGCGGCAGCTCTACTGAAGAAAAGCTAATCCGTTCCGGGGTATTTGGTTTCACCAGAGTCATGGTGTTTGTGATCTATAGTGGAAACAGGCGGCGATGATTGCAGGTTCAGACAACGCAAAAAAAGGTCTGGGTGGGGAACCTGCTTCCCCACCTAGACCTGAAATCAGTTAAAGTATGGGCTTACTTAAGCTCAACTTCAGCACCGGCTTCTTCGAGTTGTTTCTTGAGCGCTTCGGCTTCGTCCTTAGCGACTCCTTCCTTCACAGGACCTGGAGCGTTATCAACGATTTCCTTCGCCTCTTTCAACCCGAGACCGGTCAGTTCCTTCACCGCTTTTACCACTGCGAGTTTCGCAGCGCCAGCAGCCGTGAGGATTACATCGAATTCAGACTTTTCTTCAGCACCTCCGCCTTCACCACCAGCACCAGGGCCAGCAGCAACAGCTACTGCAGCAGCAGCAGGCTCAATACCGTATTCGTCTTTTAAAATTTCGGCAAGCTCATTCACCTCTTTTACTGTGAGGTTGACTAGGCTTTCTGCCATTGTTTTCAAATCAGCCATGATTGTTGATTGAATTGTGTGTTTCTAAATTATTGAGTAGTGTCAAGCACCTCGGGACTCCAAGGCTTTGACTAAACCGGAAATGGTGTTGCCACCAGATTGCAATGCGCCCAAGACATTCTTGGCCGGTGATTGCAAGAGCATAACAATATCTCCCAGAAGTTCATCCTTCGATTTGATCGAAGTCAGCACATCAAGTTGATTTGCTCCTACATAACAGGCTTCTTCGACGTATGCAGCTTTCAGAACTGGCTTCTCGTGTTTCTTAGCGAAATCCTTGATTAGTTTGGCAGGCACGTTGCCTACATCCCCAACCAACAAAGCTGTTTGTCCCACCAGGGAACCATACAACTCCTCGAAATTCCTTTCTTCCACACGCTCCATGGCTTTGCGAAGAAGCGTATTCTTCACAACCCGAACCGTGAGGTTCTTTTTGACACTTTCTCGGCGCAATTCAGTGGTTGTCTCCGCATCCAGACCCGAAGCGTCTGTCAGATAGAACACACTTTTTGCCCGCAACAGATCAGAAAGTTCGTCGATCAATTGATTTTTCTCTTGTCGATTCATGATTTTCTAATTAAGCGGTTGCCGATTTTTGATCCACCAAAATTCCAGGCCCCATGGTTGAGCTCAATGAGATGCTCATCATGTACATACCTTTCGCTGCAGCTGGCTTCAATCGCATCAACGTGCTAAGCACCTCAAACGCGTTTTCTTCCAGCTTTTTCGCATCGAAAGACACTTTACCAACAGAGGCATGGATTATTCCATACTTGTCGACCTTGAAATCAATCTTTCCAGCTTTCACGTCCGTAACAGCCTTGCCAACATCCATCGTCACGGTTCCGGATTTGGGGTTTGGCATGAGTCCTCGTGGTCCGAGAACACGGCCTAACGCACCTACCTTTCCCATTACTTGGGGTGTGGTAATAATTACATCAATGTCGGTCCAACCTCCCTTGATTTTGTCAATGTACTCATCGAGTCCTACGAAATCCGCACCTGCGTCCTTTGCATCCTGCTCTTTGTCAGGATTGCATAGAACCAATACGCGTACTGTTTTTCCCGAGCCGTGAGGCAGGGAAACTGTACCACGTACCATTTGGTTCGCTTTTCGGGGGTCTACGCCGAGTCGCACAGCAATATCCACTGTCTCATCGAATTTAACACTCGCACACTCTTTTACTAAAGCCGAGGCCTCAGCAAGCGTGTAAGTCTTTTCAAAGTCGACTTTGCCAGCGTATGCTTTTTGGTTCTTTGTTAATTGTCCCATTTTGCGCAGTTATTGACGTTTAGAAGGGAGGAGTTCCTTCGACTCGAAGCCCCATACTCCGTGCAGTACCGGCCACCATTTTCATGGCAGACTCTACGGTAAAGCAATTCAGATCGGGCATCTTGTCTTCTGCAATTAAACGAACCTGGTCCCACGTGACTTTTCCATTCTTGATGCGATTAGGTTCAGGAGAGCCGCCTTTTAATTTGGCAGCTTCCATCAACTGCACCGCGGCAGGAGGAGTCTTAATAACAAAGTCAAAAGACTTGTCACTGTAGACCGTGATCGTAACAGGGCAAACTTTGCCAGCCTTATCTTGGGTTCTGCCGTTGAATTGCTTGCAGAATTCCATGATATTCACCCCTTTCGCACCGAGAGCCGGTCCGACAGGAGGTGCTGGGTTGGCAGCGCCACCTCTGATTTGCAGTTTAATGAGTCCAGCTACTTCTTTAGCCATTGGTCATTTATATTGAACAGTCCAAAAACACGCGCAAATGGGAAGCATTTAGGGGCATCGCGAGGTTAAGGCTGTCTGTTCCAGTTATAATTCTTTTTCCACTTGTAAATAGCCCAACTCTACTGGCGTTTTCCGCCCGAAGATTTTGACCATTACCTTTAATTTCTTCTTTTCTTCGTTCACTTCTTCAATGCTGCCATTGAATCCATTGAACGGTCCATCTGTCACCTTTACAAGCTCACCTTGTTTGTAAGGGATATTGATTTCTTCTTCGCTATCCGCCATGTCATCAATCACACCAAGGATGCGGTTGATTTCATTTTGACGGACCGCCAGGGGTTCTCCACGCTTTTCAGCTCCTAAGAATCCAATGACTCCCGTAGCATTTCGAATGACGTGAGGGACCTCTCCAACGAGTGATGCCTCCACATAGATGTATCCAGGAAACAAATTTCGCTCCTTGCTCACCTTTTTACCATTGCGAATCTGGAACACCTTCTCGACCGGAATCAAGATTTGTCCAACGTAATGTTGTAAACCGGCAGCAGCGATTTCGGCCTCAAGAACATCTTTGATCTTCTTTTCTTGACCGCTGATCGCGCGAACCACATACCACTTTTTGTCGATATCACTCATAGTTGGTTGCACTGCTTCAATCAAAACAATTCATAGACCAAACCAATGACGCCTCTCCAAATCGAGTCCGGTGCATTTACGCCGAAAACCCAATCCATAACGAATACAAATCCTGCAATGACCAGTGAAGCAACAAATACAAGGACCGAAGACCCTTGCAATTCCTTCCAAGTAGGCCAAGTTACCTTGGTTACCAGTTCTTGGTAAGACTCTTGCAGATATTGTGTGAATTGTGACATTTCATTCAGTTTTTGCACGGGCGGCAGGACTCGAACCTGCAACCAATGGTTTTGGAGACCACTACTCTACCAATTGAGCTACGCCCGTAGATGAGGAAGAAGGCACTCTCCAAAAGGAGCGTGCCTTCTTCCGTTCGATTCAAGTCCAGAGACCGGTATTACTCGATCACAGTAGTTACCTGACCCGCACCTACGGTTCGACCACCTTCACGGATTGCAAAACGCAACCCCGTGTCCATGGCCACTGAATTGATGAGGTGTACCTCAATGGTGACGTTGTCACCAGGCATGACCATCTCACGTCCTGCTTCCAAAACAATCTCACCCGTTACGTCCGTAGTTCGGAAGTAAAATTGTGGGCGGTACTTGTTGTGGAATGGTGTGTGACGACCTCCCTCTTCTTTCTTCAAAATGTACACCTCTGCTTTGAATTTGGTGTGAGGCGTAATCGATCCTGGCTTGGCAACAACCATGCCGCGTCGGATATCCGTCTTCTCAATACCTCGTAACAACAGACCGACGTTGTCGCCTGCCTCACCGCGATCCAAGATCTTACGGAACATCTCTACACCGGTAACAGTAGAAGTCAATTTCTCGTCGCCCATACCCAAAATCTCAACCGGATCACCTGTATTGGTAACACCTGTTTCAATTCGGCCTGTTGCAACTGTTCCGCGACCTGTGATTGTGAATACGTCCTCAATGGACATCAAGAAAGGCTTCTCGTTGTCACGTGGTGGGATCTCAATCCACTCATCCACAGCATTCATCAAGTTCATGACCGTGTCAACCCACTTTCCTTCGCCGTTTAGAGCGCCCAGGGCAGAACCTTGGATAACAGGACCGTTGTCTCCATCGTACTCGTAGAAGCTCAACAGCTCGCGAATCTCCATTTCAACAAGTTCAAGCAACTCCTCATCATCTACCATGTCAACTTTGTTCATGAAGACGACGATGCGTGGAATACCAACTTGGCGTCCCAACAGGATGTGCTCACGCGTCTGAGGCATGGGACCATCAGTTGCAGCAACAACCAAAATGGCACCGTCCATCTGGGCAGCACCCGTTACCATGTTCTTCACATAGTCGGCGTGACCTGGACAGTCAACGTGCGCATAGTGGCGACCCGCCGTCTGATATTCAACGTGAGAAGAGTTGATCGTGATACCACGTTCTTTCTCTTCAGGAGCGTTGTCAATCTGATCGAAAGATCGAGCCTCACTGTGTCCCGCATCTGCGAGAACTTTCGTAATTGCCGCAGTAAGTGTTGTCTTACCGTGGTCGACGTGTCCGATTGTACCGATGTTTACGTGCGGTTTGGACCGGTCAAACGTTTCTTTAGCCATTGCCTAACTGTTTTAGTTACTGTTTGATTTTACATTAAATGTTCGAGCCAATGACGGGAATTGAACCCGTGACCTCATCCTTACCAAGGATGCGCTCTACCCCTGAGCTACATCGGCTTTAACCCTTTCGGGTGGAGCGGAAGACGAGATTCGAACTCGCGACATTCAGCTTGGAAGGCTGATGCTCTACCAACTGAGCTACTTCCGCTTTTTTTTGACTGTTCGCGTTCGAACGGTCGGTTGTGGGGGTAATAGGATTCGAACCTATTCAGTCAGAGACAACAGATTTACAGTCTGCCCCGGCTCTCCAACTCCGGCGTACCCCCATTCCGTTTAAAACCTATCCGCCAATGAGTGGACAAATTGGTTTCATTTGAGCCGATGGAGGGATTCGAACCCCCGACCCGCTGATTACAAATCAGCTGCTCTGGCCAACTGAGCTACATCGGCATCGTGTCAAAGAACTGAGACACTAAAGCGCCTCGGTTTTCAGGACGGCAAATGTATGAAAGAAATTGTTGGATTCAATGCCTCAGTCGTCGTTTTGTTGAGACGAAAATATTGAGGTACCTAATTTACAGAATAACAGGCACTTAGACACCCACGGGACGTAGCTTTTTCTGCTTCCGAATCTGCCTTCGAATCGCCTCAAGCGAATCATCTATGCCGGCTTCGAAACTAACCGCCCTCTTCTTCGCAAAAAAATCGGCTCCTGGCACGTGAATCTTCACTTCAGATACCTTGTTCTCCCGGTCATCACTTTTCTCAACTCTCAAAAACACTTCGCATGAAATAATCTGATCATGAAACGTGTTTAGTTTTTCAACTTTGTTCTCGATAAAGTCGAGCAATCGACGCTCGGCATCGAAGTGAATGGAGTGAATCTGAAGTTGCATTAAATGAAGTTTAAGTTATTTCTTTGGACGAACATCCAACGGACTCGCTGCATGCAGCTGCTTCATTCGAGTAAGAGATTGGTGCGTATACACTTGCGTCGAGCTCAATGACGCATGCCCCAACAAATCCTTGACAGCAGATAATTCTGCTCCGCGGCTCAGTAAATGTGTTGCAAACGTATGACGCAAAACGTGGGGGCTCATTTTCTTCAAAGAGCTCACAAGCGAGAGGTAATAATGCACCCTGCGGTAGATGAACGACGCATATAATGAACGCCCAGCATCTGTCACGAACAAAAAGTTCGATTTGAAAGGGCGCTCTTTAATGTGATCGTTGATGCTTTGCATGGTTTCTTGAAGCAATGGAATCCGTCTTTCTTTCGATCCTTTACCCATAACGCACAATTCCATCCTTTCCGTATCCAAATCGGAAATTTGCAACCCAATTATTTCACCTTGACGCATTCCCGTCTCGTACATCAAAGCAATTAAGCTTTTGTCGCGTCTTCCTTTCCAGTCATCAGCGAATACATTTTCTTCGAACAAATCCCGCATAGCGTGTTCTGGAACAACACTCGGCAATCGCTTCGACAGCTTTGGCAGGGAGATCGACTCTGATGGATCCTCCATCATGTCGCCGCACCGTTTTGCAAACTTCACATAGGTTCGGTAAGCACTCACCTTTCGGTGGATTGTTCTTGGCGACTTTTGCTTTCTCATCATCTCCACGACGTAGGAGCGCAGCCACTCCGATTTCACCTCATGAAGGTTGTCGCAATCAAAGTCTTTCTTCATGAAACGCGCCATCTGTCCCAAATCTGACCTATAACAGCGGAGCGTGTGGACGCTGCCTCTTTTTTCCTTGAGGAGGTAATCCAGGAAAAGTTCTATGTCAGGAGATACTTGGTTCAAAACAGGCTTGGCTCAAACAAAAAAGACGAAACTGCCGGAACAATTTCGTCTTTTTAAGATGAAAAACAAAGGATTTCTCAATCGTTTTTCAAGTTTAATCCGTTTTTATATACTGCCTTCTTTCGTTGCTCCCGATTAATCACGCTCGGCTTCGCAAATTCGCGCCGCGTTCGCAACTCTCGCATTCGCTTCGTGCGATCGAACTTTTTCTTAAAACGCTTAAGGGCGCGCTCGATGTTGTCTCCTTCTTTTACGGGAATTGAAAGCATAGTGTCAAAATTGGACGGCAAATTTACGCTTCATCAAGTAAAAGACAAAACAAATCTCCTTTTAATCTTTCATGATTTCTCGCGCAATGACAAGCTTTTGGATTTCACTTGTACCCTCTCCGATGGTACAGAGCTTACTATCACGGTAATACTTCTCCGCAGGAAAGTCCTTTGTGTAACCATAGCCACCCAAAATTTGCACCCCTTCTGTTGCGACGTGAACACACATTTCAGAGGCCTGGTATTTCGCCATGGCCGAGCTCTTGGTCACAGGCTCACCACGATCTTTCAGCCAACACGACTGTGCGATGAGCAAATCAGACGCCTCTATTTGAGTGTGCATCTCGGCCAACTTAAATGCAATGGCTTGGAACTCACTGATGGGTCTGCCAAATTGCTCTCGTTCCTTGGCATAAGATTTGGCCGTTGCATAGGCTCCTTTTGCAATACCTAAGGCCAATGAGGCAATTGAGATTCGACCTCCATCCAAGATTTTCATCGCCTGAACGAATCCTTCTCCTTCAACACCCAGTAATTGATCATCAGGCACCCAGCAGTTATCAAAAATCATCTCGGCCGTCTCAGACGAACGCATACCCAATTTATTTTCTTTCTTACCACCAGAAAAGCCCTCTTGGCCTCTTCGCACGATGAATGCCGATATGCCTCGGCTGTCGAGCAATTCACCCGTGCGAGCCAACACGACGGCAACGTCACCTGAAATCCCGTGCGTAATCCAATTCTTCGTGCCATTGAGTATCCAACCACCACGTTGGTCGTCTCGAACGGCTGTGCACCGCATGCGCATAGCATCACTCCCCGTATTCGCCTCCGTCAATCCCCATGCACCAATGTGCTGCCCACTGGCCAGTTTGGGCAAGTACGTTTGCTTCTGCTCCTCTGATCCGAACATCAGAATGTGATTGGTGCACAAGCTGTTATGAGCCGCCATAGATAAACCAATTGAACCGCAAACTTGTGCGATTTCATCAATCGCTGCCTTGTATTCGAAATACCCCATACCGGCGCCGCCGTATGCCTCTGGCACCAACATACCAAGCAAACCGAGCGCACCCATTTTCGAGAACAGCTCGCGCGGAAAATGCTGCTTTTCATCCCATTCCATTCGAAAAGGCAAAATTTCTTTTTGAGCAAAATCTCGAACTGTGGCTCGAATGGCTTGTTGACTTTCTGTTTCCTTGTGGTCCATCATTGAATTGTCAAATACGTATGTAAAATTGCGTTAGGCTCCTTAGTCTCTATCTCGGCTTCTCCCTTCAAAAATGCCAGTTCGAGCAGAAACGAAAACCCCCAAACTTCTGCATCCAATTTTCGAACCAACTGTGCGGCGGCACTGGCCGTTCCGCCCGTGGCCAAAACGTCATCATGAATCAATACCTGACTACCGGCAGGAAATGCCTCCACTGCACATTCAAGCGATGCTTGACCGTATTCAAGCGAATAGTCCACAGAACATGTCGGAGGTGGGAGTTTCCCTTTTTTGCGAAAGACTACAAACGGAATCCTCATTGAAATAGCCATTGCCATCCCATAAATAAATCCCCTGCTTTCGATCCCAACAATGCAATCAGGCCCTCCATTTGGTTGACCCTGGAATTTTGTGCACGCCTCCTCCACGATCCGCTGATTCATTCCTGGAACTGACCATACGCCAGCTAGGTCCTTAAAGGTCACACCATCTTTGGGGAAGTTAGGAACATCTCTGATGCCGCGCTCTAAATCAAGGACTAAGTCTTCAGGGGGAAGGGACAATCGGTTCACAGATTCGAAGATAAGGACTCCACCGCCGAATTAGACTGTCTGTGATTGGAATGGCATTCCGAAGGGCATTGATGGAATCCAGCGGGTGGTAACGGCGGTAACGCTCGATGGCTCGAGCTCCTTCCGTTCCGATGTACGGATGAGCGCGCAAATTTGACCAAGAAGCGGTATCCGCGCACAAGAACCGAAACACCCCATCACCCAAATGAAACCATGGGATGACCTCCTCAGCCACCTCGGGTTGAAGCCCCCAAATTTCTTTCAACTGATCTGTCGAATGATACCCCCCTAAGGACTCCCTGAATTTACAAATCCGAGCAGCCAGCACAGGACCAAGTCGAGGCAATCCCTCAAGCTGAGCACTGTCAACCTTATTTAAATTCAAGGATGCCGGCTTAGGCCAAAGCGATCTCGGACGGCGAGGTAGTTGGGCTTTCATTTCAACCTCTTTTTTTCGCGGTTCGGAGAAAACTTGATAGCAGTTGAGCCCCTCTAACAGCAGCGCCACCTCATTGAACTCAACCGGCTCGTTCGGCCATTTCCCCAAGAGACCTTCTCCCCCAGCTTTAGCGATAAAAAGGGCCCATGACAAAACGACGAACCCCATCAACACCTTCTGCTCTCTCCTCATCCTTCCCCAACAATTGCAAAAGCGGATTACTTGAACCGCTTGATTTCTCCTGATTTGATGCGCTTGAAATAATCTGCGACGTCCTGTTTTACTTCACCCATTAAGAAGTACAGCCCCAGGACATTTGGGAAGCACATGGCAAAGATCATGGCGTCTCCGAAGTCAAAAACACTCTGAGCAGAAATGGCTGACCCGAGGATGACAAACATGCAAAAAATCGCCTTGTACGATAGGTCTGCCATCTTCGATTCTCCGAATAAGAAAGTCCATGACTTCAATCCATAGTAGCTCCAGCTGATCATGGTCGACAGGGCAAACAAAATCACAGCGAAAGAAAGCACGACAGGGAACCAACTCATTGTCTGCGCAAATGCACTGCTCGTCAGCTCAATCGCCTGCAAGTCTCGGGCTTGCGCCAATCCCAATGCCGTCTCTTGTCCGATTTCACCGTAACCCGATATAACAATCACCAACGCCGTCATGGTGCAAATGACCACCGTATCAATGAACGGTTCCAGTAACGCCACGATTCCTTCACTCACCGGTTCATTGGTCTTGGCTGCGGAGTGCGCTATAGAAGCAGAACCGATGCCGGCTTCATTGGAGAAAGCGGCACGTTGGAACCCTACAATCAAAACTCCAATGAGTCCACCATACGCCGCTTCAGGTGAGAATGCACTTGAAATAATCAGTCCAAAAGCAGCGGGTATTTCGGTGAAATTACCCCCCAACACGATAAGGGCACCGAGCACATAGATACCAACCATGAAAGGCACAACTTTATCCGTCACACGCGCAATGCTCTTGATTCCACCTATGATAATCAGCCCCACTAAAACAGCCATGATTGCACCAAAAATCCAGCTTTGTCCTGCAAGAAAAGAAGCTTCTCCTCCTGTGACTTCAATCAATTGCTTCGTGGCTTGGTTGATCTGCACCATGTTTCCACCACCAAAACTTCCACCAATGCAGGCGATGGCGAATAAGACTGCCAGCACCTTCCCCAAACCCGCCTTGCCTTGTTTGGCCAATCCGTCTCGTAAGTAATACATCGGACCACCAGAAACCGAACCGTCCGAATTTTCCTGTCTGTATTTGGTTCCAAGCGTGCACTCGACAAATTTGGAACTCATTCCCAACAAGCCGGCTACGATCATCCAGAACGTCGCACCGGGACCTCCAAGCGAAACCGCGAAAGCCACACCGGCGATGTTTCCAACGCCAACCGTTCCGCTCAGTGCAGCAGTTAAAGCTTGAAAATGACTTACCTCTCCAATATCATTCGGGTCATCGTATCGGCCTCGCACCACGTCCAAGGCATGCCTGAATCCGCTGATGTTGATGAACTTAAAATAAAAAGTGAAGAAGATGGCGCCTGCCAACAACCAAATCAACACAAAAGGAACGGATGTGCCCCCAAACGAGATTTCGAAGAAAATGACCTTCATGATCACGTTCGTCAATGGCTCCATGACGGCATTGATTTTTTCATCAACGGACGAGGCCATCGCCATAAAGGGTTGAATTACAGCTCCGAATAACAATAAAAAAGGTAGAAATTTGCGCATGAATCGTAGGGTTAGCTCTCAAGAGTCCTCCAATATACAAACCAACGAAGATGGGTTGAATTACAGCGAAGGACTTTGTATTCCTACAAACTCATTTAACTGCCGTATCTGATCGGCCGTACCCAAAACGAATAACTTCATGGAAGCTCGTAATTCTGTGTTCTTAGGTGGGTTAATCACCATTTCACCTGAGGCCTTGCGGAGCCCAATAACATTGACTCCAATTCGGTTTCTGGCATCTATTTCAGCTAGGGTCATGGATTGCAAACGGTCGGGCAACTGTCGCACTTCGATTTCCTCCAAATTCACTTCATCCGCCCCTTGGATGCGGATATGATCTAAAAACTCCATGACGTCCGGGATGGCAACCAATGAAGCCATATGCGCTCCACCCACTTGATCTGGCATGATCACATTTTGAGCACCTGCCACTTTAAGCTTGCTCACCGCATTGGCGTTGGAGGCCCTGCTAATGATTAACAAATCCTTTCGGCGTTCTTTCGCAGCCAAAACGACATACAAGTTTTGAGCGTCATCGGGCAATGTAGTAATCAAGGCCCGGGCGCGATCCAATCCGGCATTCAGCAAATTCTCGTCCTCGGTGGCATCTCCCTCGAGAACGTGAACCCCTGAATCACGAAGCTTTCGGACCAGTTCGATGTTGGATTCGATGATCACCACTTCGCGGTCGTGATCCTGCAATTCTTGCGTCGCTTTTTCTCCGACACGGCCATACCCGCAAACGATGATGTGGTTATCCATTTCATTCATGATTCGTTGAATTCTCTTTAGGCGAATGCGCTCACGGTAGTCTCCCTCGAGAAAAAATTGTGTGACCGCAGAGGCCGCAAACGTGAAGGTTCCAATGGAAGACACAATTAAAACTGCGGTGAAAAGCATACCCCCATCGGAGAGTGAGCGTACTTCTCTAAATCCAACAGTTGACACCGTGATCACGGTCATGTAAATCGCTTCCAAGGCCGAGTACCCCTCAATCCATACATAGCCCAAGCTACCAAAGCACAGCACGCCTCCTAACAAAGCTGCTGCGATTTGAAGACGCTTGAATGAAGGTGTCATCGTTCGGGATTCGATTCAAAGTAAGGTGCCATAGCCCGTTGCATGCGCTCAGCCTCGCGGCCGGCAGCGTCAGCAAAATCTTCTTGATCACTTGCATACAAAATACTCCGAGAAGCATTAATGAGCAACCCGCCAAACGAAGTCCACCCTGCCTCCATCACCTCCGTCAGACTTCCGCCCTGCGCACCCACACCTGGCACCAAGAAAAAATACGCTGGAGCGAGCGAGCGGATGTGCCGCAAACGATCAGGCCTGGTGGCTCCAACGACGAACATCATTTGATTGAAATCTCCCCATGTTTGACAGCGCTCAATCACCCGTTCATACAACGGTGGGTTGCCGTGAAATTCGAAATCCTCAGCTCCTGCATTGGACGTCAAAGCCAGAACAATGGCCCAATGGTCCTCGTGTCCTTCAATAAAGGGTTTCACACTGTCCTCTCCCATATATGGCGCAACCGTAACGGCATCGGCACCGAGTTCTTCGTACATAGCCAGTGCATAGCGCTTGGCCGTATTTCCGATGTCTCCTCGTTTGGCATCAGCAATGACCAAGGTGTCTTCTGGAATCGACTGAATAATGCGCTTTAACGCCGCCCAACCCGCCGCACCATATTGTTCAAAGAAGGCCAAATTGGGCTTATATGCCACGGCAAAATTTTTCGTAGAAGAGACAATGGCTTTGCAAAAGGCCTCCATTCCAATAACCCCTTCGCCACAACTGGACGGAATGCGGTCCACATCAGGATCCAAGCCCACGCAGAGACAAGATCGCTTCTTGACCATTAATTCGTACAAGCGTTGGCGATTTTCCATGGTTCAAAGTTAGGAGTGAGCGGCCAGAAGTTCTGCCTGTTCCGCCATCCGCAATGCTTCGATAACAGGAAGGAGGTCACCACCCATGATGGCTGTTAAGGCGTGGGATGTGAATTGAATGCGATGATCGGTCACCCGTCCTTGGGGATAATTGTACGTGCGAATCTTCGCTGAACGATCTCCAGTACTCACCAGTGATTTGCGCTGTTCCGCACGTTCCGCGTTCTGGCGATCTCGCTCCTGCTCAAACAACCGAGTGCGAAGTACTTCCAAAGCATATTCATAATTCTGATGCTGCGAGCGACCGTCTTGACACTCCACTACGATTCCCGAGGGAGCATGCGTCAATCTGACCGCTGATTCCGTTTTATTCACGTGCTGTCCTCCTGCACCACTCGCGCGAAATGTGTCTCGGCGTACCACGGACAGATCCAATTCCACATCGACATCCTCGGCGACAGGCAATACCGCTACAGTCGCAGCACTGGTATGCACGCGGCCCTGTGATTCAGTCTCCGGCACACGCTGAACCCGGTGCACGCCACTTTCAAATTTCAACCAACCAAATACTCCCTCTCCTTCGACCCGCACTGTTATCTCTTTGAATCCTCCAGCCGTTCCTTCATTGGCATTGACCAATTGCCACCGCCACCCTCGGCCTTCGCAATGGCGCTGGTACATTCGATATAAATCACCTGCAAATATTGCCGCTTCATCGCCACCCGTTCCAGCGCGAAACTCCATCATGACCGGACGATCATCGACCTCATCTTTCGGCAGCAACATGATTCGCGCCTCAGCATAACCTGCCTCCAGCTGCTCAATAATACCCGGTAATTCGATGTTCGCTAACTCCTTAAACTCAGGGTCGTCGCCTTGGGCCCAAGCCTCAGCTTGCTTTCGATCCGATTCCCATGCGCGCAGCTCCTTGAATTGATCCACGATAGGTCCAAGTCGTTTATACTCGCGCATTAAATCACGGTACCGTTTTTGGTCTGCGATCACCTCCGGATCTCCGACCTGTTTTTCTACTTCCAGAAAACGGTCTGAGATGGAGGCCAGCTTTTGCATTAAAGCATCCTCTTTTTTCATCTCAGGCTAATTTTCGTAAGCGAAGGTTCCATGCTCACCACTGACCGTGACACGACTGCCTGTATGAGCTTCACAGCGACCTATGATTTGAGCACCCACGCCCATGGCATTTGCCTCTTCGATGATGGCCGCTGCCGCAATTTCGTCCGTGTAAATTTCCATGCGGTGTCCCATATTGAACACTTGATACATTTCCTTCCATTCCGTCCCTGAATTGGACTGGATCATCCGAAACAATGGCGGTGTTTCAAACAGGTTATCTTTTATGACATGCACATTCTCAACAAAGTGCAACACCTTGGTTTGCGCACCCCCTGAACAATGGACCATGCCCTTAATTCGAGAGCGCCATTCCGGCAAGATCTTAGCAAGCAAAGGAGCATAGGTACGGGTTGGAGAGAGCACCAATTTTCCGGCGTCCAACGGAACACCATCCACTGAATCCGTCAACTGCTGAGCACCTGTGTACACCCACTGGGCATCCGTACCGGGGTCAAAACTTTCCGGGTATCGGTGCATGAGCTCTTTGACAAATACGTCGTGCCGTGCTGAAGTCAATCCATTGGATCCCATCCCCCCATTGTAGGACGATTCCCATTGAGCTTGGCCATCACTCGCCAAACCGACAATTACCTGCCCCGGGGCAATCTTGGCATTGTCAATCACCTCATCTCTTCGCATGCGTGCAATCACCGTGGAATCCACAATGATCGTGCGAACGAGGTCCCCTACATCTGCCGTTTCTCCTCCCGTGCTTTGAATGTCAATGCCGAACCCGCGCAGCTCCTCTAAAAGCGATTCTGTTCCTTGGATGATCGCTTTAATTACCTCACCCGGAATGAGGTGTTTATTCCGTCCAATTGTGCTCGAAAGCAAAATGGGTCCAGTGGCACCCACACAAAGCAGGTCATCGAGATTCATCACCAACGCATCCTGGGCGATTCCTTTCCAGACCGACATATCCCCAGTCTCCTTCCAATACATATAAGCAAGCGAGGACTTTGTGCCAGCGCCGTCTGCATGCATGACCACACAGTGCTCTTCACTTCCCGTTAAATAATCCGGAACAATTTTGCAAAATGAGCGCGGAAACAGTCCTTTATCGACACCTTCTATCGCCGCATGTACCTCTTCTTTTCCCGCAGAAACCCCGCGTTGGGCATACCTCGATTCGTCCACTTAGTTCCCTGGTTGATAGTCGAAGCGCAAAATTCGGAACACCGTTCGGCGATTCGCCTGATGGCCTCTTTCCTTCTCATCTTCAGACGACATTTTAGCGATGTCCGCATCAGAAATGAGCAAGCGCTCTTTGCCGAGACCCACGGCCTCTACGCGACCTGGTTCAATCCCGCGACCGATCAAGTAATCGACGCAGGTCTGTGCTCGTCTTTGAGAAAGCTCTTTGTTGTAAGAGGCATTTCCACGGCTATCCGTATGAGCCTCCAATTGAATCACAAACGTCTCATTGCGCTCCATGATGCCAAGCAGGTAGTTCAGCGAATCCGCGCTGTTGACCTCAGCATTGATGAGCAGTTCAGCCTCATTGAATGGATAAAAAACCAGTGGCATATCGTATTCTACATCCAAAACAACTTCCTTCATAGGAAATTCACGGGTCATGGTCGTGCTGTTGCTCAGCCCTACAGTGGTAAATCGATCACCCGTGACGATATAGCCCTCATAATTTACTTCCACATCGTACGAGGTGTTGCCTTTGATCTCCTTGTCACACAAAGCGAAGGTTCCATCGGTATCTGCTGTTAAAGTGAATGAATCGCCGTTCGATCCGTTGACCACTACCGTCGCGCTCAGCGGATTGCCCGTATACGAGTCGAAGACATCCCCTTGGTAACAGAATTCCATTTCCGGCAAGCGGAAAGAATACAAATCATCCTTGCCCTTTCCACCGGTTCTGCCTGAGGTGAAGATTCCACTGTCTTCGTTATCTCGAAAAACCAGGCTAAAGTCATCGTTGCTGCTGTTAATCGGATACGGCATAGGTTCAGCTGTTTGGAACTGCATTACGCCTTCATCGGGCATCGCTCGAACAATATCCAACCCACCCATTTTCCCTAATGTCGTGGATGAATAATACAAAGCTCCATCATACCGCATGGCAGGGAACATTTCGTCGCCTGCTGAATTGACATTGGGGCCCATGTTGACTGGCTCACCGAAGGTGTCCTCCTTGTCGTCATATGCAACATACCACAGGTCTTTTCCACCAAATCCACCAGGCATGTCCGAAACAAACATCAGGTAGCTGTTGTCGACGGTAAAACAGGGATGACCCACCTGCGAACTGTCATTCTCATCGCGATTGATCAGCTCAACGACCTCAGATGGACCGTATTTATTTCCCATCAAACTCGAACGATAGATATCACATGCATAGGAGTTATCCTCATCTGAAACGCAACGCGTGAAGTAAAGCTGTCGGTATTTCTTATCAAATGTCACGGTCCCTTCATTGTAATCCGTGTTGATCGTAGAGTTCAACGGCTCAGGCGTGCTCCAATTCCCCTTCTTGTCCTGCGCAGCAGAAAACAAGTCCATGTAGCGCTCTCCTGTAATGGGGTCCTCCCCTGAGCCTGTTGCAGATTCTCGCGACGAAGAAAAAACGATTTCATCTGATTTTTTCGAAGCGAAACCCACCCCATAATCGAAACTCGAAGAGTTCAAACGAAGCAGGTTGTCCACAATGTATCGACTAGACGGCTCCATTAGCTCCAAGGCGTCTTCATCCGCTTGGGCAATCAAGGCATCAGCGAGCGAGGGGTCACCTCCATTTTCTTTATAGGCGATGTACCATTCGATGGCCTCGTCGAACTCCTGTTGCATGCTCATGGCTTGCCCATAATGCAAGTAAACCTCAGGATTTTCAGAACCAAACCGAAGTCCAATAGCCTTCTCGTACCATTCCTCCGCTCCTTGAGGTTCCATCAATTTCAAAAAACTCTCCCCCGCCATGAAGGCGATGCGGCCCTTTTCATCGATATCCTTGACCTTGGCATAGACCTTAATGTACTCTTGAAGAGAGGTGCTATAGGCTCCACGGGCGTAGGCTATATCAGCTTCGGCAGATAAATCGCCTTGCGCGGATATGAATCCCGTCATGAAGATTATGAATAAACCGACCAGTGCGGTCCGTGTCCAACAAGCTTGCAGGTAGTTGTGCATTTCGTAACGCTTAAAAATCAATTCCCGAATGTAAGGCAAAGACGTCAATCAGAAGCAACCTCCAAGACAAAAGGTCAAACGAAAAAATGACCGAGAGATCCCCGGCCATTTTTATTTTTATCTTTTATTGGTTCGCGCTTATCGCGTGAAAAGCAATTCCGAGAATTTTGGAAGAGGCCAATCCGCATCGTCAACGAGCATCTCCAATGCTCCGCACACACCTGCTAAATGCTCCATACTGGGCACCACCTTCTCGGCAAACATACGTGCGTTCACCATCTGTGTCTTGCCAGATTCCGCCTCATCGTGCAAGGACTCTAACTGGTCGCAAGCACCGTGCAAATCTTGAATAAGCTGTCCCGCTTTTTTGATCAACTCCACTTGTGCCTCGGAGTATTTACCGGCATCTTTCCCAAGCACATCATTGAGCTGACTCACATTGGCCAGCAGCCCACTTTGGAACCGAACCGCTGCAGGCAAAATCATGTTGCGGCTCATATTCATTAAGACACGGCATTCAATTTGGCGCTTCAAGATGTAATTCTCAAGCTCCACCTCGACGCGGGCTGCGACCTCCTCTTTTCGCAAGACTCCCTGAGCTTCAAACAACTCCACTACCTCTTTTCGGTTGAACACTTCGAGTGCCTCTGGCGTATTCTTCAAATTGGATAAGCCGCGCTTTTTCGCCTCTTTCACCCATTCATCCGAATAACCATTGCCTTCAAATCGAATGGCTTTGCTTTGAGAAATAAGCTTTTGCAATTCCTTGAGAATCGCATCGTCTTTCTTATCGCCGCTTTCTATGCGAGCGTCGACGGCCACTTTAAAATCAGTCAGTTGCTCAGCCACAATCGTATTCAATACGGTCATGGGCACCGCGCAGTTGGCCGTACTGCCCACTGCCCTTAGCTCAAATTTATTGCCCGTAAAGGCAAACGGTGAAGTTCGATTTCGATCGGTATTATCCAGCAAAACCTCAGGGATTCTGCCAATTTCCAGCTTCAATGCGGTCTTGTCTTCCGGTGTCAACTTGCCCGCTTTGATGCTCTTTTCCAGCGCGTCGAGCAACTCCGACAATTGCGAACCAATGAAAGCACTGATGATCGCAGGGGGCGCCTCATTGGCCCCCAAGCGGTGGTCGTTCCCAACTGACGCGATGCAAGCTCGAACAATATCAGCATGCTTTTCCAAGGCAGCGAGGGTGTTCACAAAAAAGGTCAGGAACCGCAAGTTCGTTTTGGGGTTGTTGCCCGGCTTCAAAAGATTCACCCCGGTGTTGGTTCCGAGTGACCAGTTGTTGTGCTTACCCGAGCCGTTGAGTCCAGGATAGGGCTTCTCATGCAGCAACACCCTGAAGTTGTGTTTGCGTGCGACTTGCTCGAGAACCTCCATCAACATCAAGTTGTGGTCATTGGCCAGATTTGCTTCCTCAAATACCGGAGCGCACTCAAACTGGTTCGGCGCGACTTCGTTGTGACGGGTCGTAACAGGGATGCCCAGCTTGTGGCATTCAAGCTCGAACTCTTTCATAAATGCAGTTGCTCGTGCAGGGATGCTTCCAAAGTAGTGGTCATCTAGCTGCTGTCCCTTTGCAGGGGTCGCCCCAAAAATGGCGCGACCTGTCATTTGTAAATCAGGACGAGCCGCATGAAGCGCCTTGTCCACAAGGAAATACTCTTGTTCCCATCCCAACGTTGCCACCACCTTGGTAACGTTCTTATCGAAATATTGGCATACCGATGTGGCGGCATCGTCGACCCGTGCAAGCGCCTTGAGAAGAGGCGTTTTGTTGTCCAATGCGAAACCTGTGTAACTAATAAATATCGTCGGAATGCACAAGGTTTCTCCCCAAACAAATGCCGGAGAGGTCGGGTCCCAAAGCGTGTAGCCTCTCGCCTCAAACGTGTTGCGAATGCCTCCATTTGGGAACGAGCTCGCGTCGGGCTCTTGCTGAACGAGCAGGGAACCGTCAAACTTCTCAATCACCTGACCATTGGCTACCGGTGTGATAAAACTGTCGTGCTTTTCGGCTGTCGCTCCAGTCAACGGCTGAAACCAGTGGGTATAGTGTGTCGCACCGCGAGAAATCGCCCATTCCTTCATCGCCGAGGCTACCTGGTCTGCAATCGCTCGGCTGATGGACGTGTGATTTTCCATGGCGTCGACGATGCCATCGCATGCTTCGTCCGTTAAGTACTCACGCATCCTGCTCAAGTTGAACACGTTCTCCCCGTAGTAGTTGGAAATCTTATTGTCCGGACGCTCGACAATGCGCGGAGTTCTCTCCAAAACATCTTGCAAAGCTTGCTTTCGTGAAATGCTCATGTAGCTGGTTTTTTTAAGGATTCGCAAATGTACCCCCCAATTTTAAGAGTACAATCAAGCAAAAAATTAAAAATTACCAACAGACCCCCTATAATTTTGGGGGTAAACTCAGGAATTTACTGAATCTGAACCCACTTCGATAGCTTTTGACCGAATTCACCAATCGCCAAGACAGCGTACGCCCCCGGGCGCAACCCTTGAAGGTCCCACGTGATCAATCCTTGGTTTGGAGCCGTCCATTGTCCGGTCTTCACTTCCCTCCCCATCGCGTCATAGCACGTCCAATCTAAGCGACTTCCTGCCGCGAAGCCGGTGAGCTTGACTTGAAACTCCCCATTGGAAGGATTCGGAAAAACCGAAAATGCCTGCTCCACCGCAGGCAGCTCCTCTTCCACTGACACCAAGTTGGTCTGGAAGAAAAATGCTTGGGAAATGAACTTGCCAAAATCTGGTTCAAAATTGATGAAATTTCCACCTGCGACTTTTTTCAAGCGCGTGTAGCCACTCCCGTCCGAATTGGCCCAAAATCCCTGACCATCGTCTCCCACATCATTGATTGTGAATCGGTAGCAGCCCTGATTCAAAGACAGCGTATCGCGGAACGTCAAATTCGCTCCGGAATATCCTCGCTCCCACACCACATTCCCATCGCCGTCCAACAATTCAACCGACGTCTCCCATGGAGCTGAATTCGTTTTAGTCCACACAATCAGCCGGTTGTCGTCCAAATCAGGATAGGACCACGTTGGCACGCGATGGAAGCGAGAGGACGATGCGTTGTTGCTCGGCTCTTCGTCCACCATGCCATTGGGCTGATTTACCGTGACCGAAAACGTCACCCACTCTTCATCATCTCCCTCCCAAAGCGCCGCATCCTGGTAAGGTAAATCGACCTCTTCCGATTCGAGGAACGCCAATTCTCCTGACCACTCATAGGTTGCCTCAGAGCCTCCCGTTACACTGTACGTGAACAAGCAGTTGGTCAAGGTTTCTGAACCGTTGTTTCGGATTCGCACTTTCGGGGATTCGCAGATCGGATTCCAGCGCGACTCCAATTTGTCGGCAGAAGGGGCCAAGATTTGAGACACCTCGACATCGTAACTCATGTTGGGCGAACCGTAGGCGACCACCTGTCCTTCAAACCGATAATTACCATCGGGATCATAGGTGATGTCATAATCAACCGCAAAGGACTCCTGGCCTTCGACCCATGGAGTCAATTCAAAGTCCTTGGTATCCACCACCGCACCGGGACACCAACCCGCGCGGTCGTAGATCCAGGTTCCTCCTTGAGGGTACAAGGCATTGTCTGCACATTCCCGCATGATTTCCCAACTCCACTGTGTTTCACCGTTGACTTTGACCGAATGGGTATTGAAACAGAATTCGCCGCAATTGTTTCCGGACCCGAATCCATGTCCACTAGCCCGTGTTTTGAGGCGAAACATTTCTTCTCCCTCTTCGGGCGTAAATACATGGTCGGTAACATTCCCGTCGAAATTAGCCAAGCTATACTGGCCCTTCCAAAATGCATCCATCCGCTTCACATCTCGAGGAGGTGTGCCTTCAATAAAAGCAAACCGCATGTCCAAGAGCTCTTGCCAGTTTCCCGCTTGGAGCTCAACACTATCGCGCAAAAGATGGGCATAATCTGACACATCAAAAATCCATGTCCAGCCGTCATCTCCCAGGGTCAAGCCAATTCCGTAGGGTGTAATGTAACGCGCCAATTCATAGCGGTCCACAACTTCAAATGCCGGCGAGAAATACGATAGGGTATCGTTCGAAAACACTTGAGATTCGCCGGAAATGGGGTATGTGGCCAAAATTTCACCTCCAGAAGTCCGGGTCTCCCTCATCGTTTCTGCAGGCCATCCGTACGACAGCGATTCCCATTCTACTCCATTTCCTGCTACCGCCCATTCCACCACACTCAAAGCAGGAATAGGGGCTGTATGATCCACCACCACATCAACAGCTGCACCAGCCGAACCTGTCAACCAACTGAAGACCGGGCGTGAATCACCTGGCATTTCGCCTGGCTGCCAAAACGCTGTCGCAGCTGTGTGTTGATAGGCTCCCGCATTCCCGTGCGAATAAACCCCCATCGCATCACCAATGGCGCCAATAGCCTCGTTGTAGTCCATGGAAAGATCGACCATGAGCTCAGCGAAGCTGGGATGCTCAGCGGTGACCGGTTCATTGAAGTGTTCTCCAATCGTTTCAGGCGACAAAGCCGTCGACCACATCCGAAATTCATCTACATCTCCGCGATAATCATTTCCACCATTGCCGTTGCAACCAATGTGAAATCGAACCATCTCACCGAAAGCATTGTCTTTATCCACGCCGCTGTGCCACAACGATCCATTCAAGTATATAGACATGATACCTGCAGAGGCATCCTTCGTAAACGCCCAGTGATTCCATTTGCCCTCAAACTGGTCAGCACTAGCCGCTTGATCAATGCGGTCGTACCCTCCATCGAATCCAGCATCCCAGTACACCCGGCTGTTGGACCAGGGCAAATGGATGTTGATCTCCCGCTGGTTGCTGGCATTTACACCTTCACAGATGCTGTTGTTTTCCGGCTGAAATTCAGCTGTGCCGCGCTGCCAAAACTCCACTGTCACTGCATCCTGAATGGAATCAAGCCACTCCGCAGCGACTTCCATGCGATCGTTGCCATCAAAACGAACAAATTCACCTGCTGTTCCCGCCTGCCATGTTTTTTGAGGGGCCTGCTCCACAGGAAGCAAAGCAGACCAATCACCCGCTCCATCCAACTCGAACCGCGCCTCAACCACCAAATGACTCGTGCCATCCCAAGCGAGCGGTTCGTTCAGGACAAACTGACCCGGAATCGCGTCGTCAGAGACATGGCATACCGCAGCAGGAATGCCTTCCAAAAATGCATTGAGCGTATCAACCTCGGTCCAATGAAACGCCCATTGTACCGCGTCGCGAGAAGCGCTCAAACCTGCTAATTCCGGCCAATTCAACCCGGAAACCTCCGCACCTGCCCAGCCCATGGCTTGCAGCTCATCCGCACTCCACAGCCATTGCATCCGACCACGCTGCGCTCCATTCTCTCCCAACCAATGAAGTTCTGCACTGGGCAAGGTATCGGTGGCTTCGGCAACCAGCAATGGCATGGCATTGTCCAGTGTGAATGAAGGATAGTTCCAACGCACCGTATCCACAGGCAAGGAAGTTGGATTCATCACCAAGGTGTCTTCGAGAAAATTTGCGTCATCGATTAGCCAATGCGGATGCGTCAATAAATTGCTGTCCAACAATCCAGTGTGGTCAAATAAGTAAGTGTACGTGAGATAGTCCCACTCCCCGCAGGCATATCCCAACCCTCCTGCCGTGCCATCCTCAAAGCATTTAAGCGTGTAGTACATTAACACCTTCTGGTAGGTGCTGTCGTTGTCACTTGATGGGAAGTCAAACCATCGGCGACCAGGGCTGTCGTAGGCCGTCTGCGGGTTGTTTTGTTCCTCCCATGTAAAAGATTGAACCCAGGTGGTATCTGCTCCTTGCGCGTGCATTTCTGTCTGCACAATGCAAGTCAAAACGAAAGTAGCAACCAGAGCAAAAGCAAATCGAACCATGTTGAAATGGGGGATTAATGAGTTGGAAAGTTACAAAGTCGTTGGCAGTGGCCGCAGCTTAAGCCATCTAAATACCCCTCCTTACGTTCTGTCGGGATATGCCGCTAAAGCAGCTTGAACACATGCAACGGCCCTGTTGATTTCTTCCACGTCCAAAACATAGGCCATTCGCACTTCGCGCTTGCCCAAGCCTGAGGTCGCATAGAATCCTGTATTGGGCGCCATCATCACCGTGCACCCTTCCCATTCAAAGGACTCCAAAATCCACTGACAAAACCGATCCGCATCGTCGATGGGCAATTGAGCTACCGCGTAAAACGCACCGCCGGGTGTCGGGCAATGCACACCTTCAATCGCGTTTAAACCACTCACCAAAGCATCCCGCCTAGCCTTGTACTCTTTCCGCACATCCTCGAAATATGCATCTGGTGTATCCAAAGCGGCTTCAGCAGCAATTTGCGCCATCGTCGGAGGACTTAATCGAGCCATGGCAAATTTCATGGCCGCACGATGCACCTTCTTATTTTTGGTCACAAGCGCACCGATTCGAGCTCCACACATGCTGTAGCGCTTGGATACGCTGTCTACCACAATTGCATGCTCCTCTAATCCCGCGATGCCCAGGATACTTTTAGCGATGGATCCGTCGTACGTGAACTCCCGGTAGACCTCATCTGAGAATAAAAACAAATCATGTTGCTGGACAAGTGATGCCAAATCCGACAGGGATGACTCGGCGTATTTAGTTCCCGTAGGATTGCCCGGATTGCAAATCAAAATCCCCTTGGTTCGGTCGGAGATGGCAGCCTCGAATTCCGCCATCGGCGGAAGGGCAAAACCATCTTCAATGTGCGCGGTGACCGGCACCACTTTCACTCCTGCTAATTCTGCAAAACCATTGTAATTGGCATAAAAAGGCTCCGGAATAATCACCTCATCCCCCGGGTTTAAACAGGTCATGAAGGCAAAGACCAACGCTTCCGACCCACCGGTTGTGACCAAAATCTCCGTCGCTGTGACCGGCACACCAACCGCTTGGTAATACCGGGCCAACCCTTCCCTGTATGAAGCGAACCCTTCACTTGGACTGTATTCCAATACCGTTCGATCCATGTCACGCACGGCTTGCATCGCAGCCGCTGGGGTCGCAATGTCGGGTTGTCCTATGTTTAAGTGAATGACATGGGTTCCGCGCGACTTCGCTGCATTGGCAAACGGTGTGAGTTTGCGAATGGGGCTGTCTGGCATGCGCTGTCCCTTATGTGAAATAGTTGGCATGTGTCAAAAATCAACGGCAAATTTAGAGCTTCCGCGCCATCATTCGATGAGGGCCAATTTGGGCCACTTCGTATGGCTCGGAGACAAACGAAAAGCCAACCTTTTCATAGAAGTCAAAGGCCACTTCACGGGCATCGCACCACAACCATGACGCGCCCTCTTTCCGGCACCAATCACAGGCATACTCAATGATGGCGGCTCCCGCTCCCTGGCCTCTCACCTCCGGCAAGGTTCCCATGACGCGCAGGCGATAAACGCTTTCACCCAGCGGCAACACGGAAGGATACCGTTCTGAACGTTGGGCGAACAGGGAACACACACCTACATGGTGCCCTTGCGGGTTGAACGCGCCAACATGGTGCGCGTGGGCCGCCTGATCAATGTCAATGGTGCATTCATGGGAAGCGGCCTTGTGCGGCCACAAGATTCGGTGACGCAGCACCTGAGTTTCGTGGTGTTCGATTGCTCGAACGTGGAAAACAGATTCCTCGTTCATCGTTTTATTTAAAGTGCTTTTCCCAGTCCCTTCTGTCGCGCTTCGTGGGGCGTCCTACAGGACGAATTAAATCTCGCTGGGCCGCTTGAATGTCCAGCAACTTTTGCCGCTCTGATTCCGGCGTAACGTCTCGTGCAAATTCTGGCACCTTGGCACCGGCCATTCGGCTGCGAGGGAATTCAATGATCTCCCACTCGAAATACACCGCCCCCTTTCGAACCTTGATGCGCTCGTGCCCTTTGAGTTCTTGAGACGGCTTGACTGCTTTTTCCCCAATAAAAACCTTCCCTTCCCGGCAATGAGCCGATGACTGAGAACGGGTTTTGAACGCACGGATGCACCAAAGGAATTTATCTATGCGCATAAACTCGAAGGTACCGCAGATTTTTAAAGTTCGATGATCATGCCCAATGCGGGTAAGACCGCACCCGAACTCGGATCCAATTCACGCGCATCGTAATAGCCTGGTTGATCCAAAGAAGGTATCGGTTGACCGGTCAGTGGGTTGCGAACGACATCGAGAAATGCCGGCTGAGGAACAGCTGCTCCAGTCGCATTTTGCACCTCCAAAAAGACATCCAATGACCACTTTTTAAAGAACCACTTTTTATCAATCCGAATATCGAGCTGATGAAACGACTTATTCCGCTCTGTATTAAGTAAACTGTAATCCAGCAGTGGACGCCCATAAAAATCCCAAGATTCCGTGCTTAAAGACTCCAAGTCGACAGGCGTGAAAGGCAAACCACCGCTGAAGAGCAGTCTGGACCCCACTTCCCAGCCTCCTTCAAACTTCTTGCCTCCAGTCACACTCAATATGTGGCGGTTGTCCCAGCTCGAAGGCGTGAAATCCCCCGACGGAGTCGCGTATTCGCTTCGAACATACGTGTAGGCCAGCAAGCCATATAATCCATTGTACAATCGCTGCTGCAACAGTACTTCAGCTCCATACGAACGGCCTTGCCCATCAAACGTCACCGCTTCATTTCCGACGACGCCAAAATCAGCTCCGAGGTTCGCCAAGGGTACGCCTTGCAACTGACTTACAGGCGCTCCATCGTAATCCTTCCAAAAGCCCTCTATGGATGCCACTATGTTTCGCTTTCCTCCCTCCCATCGAACACCTGCCACAGCCTGCGTATTCGCCAAATACCGTGCGCTTTCTCCGGCATTGACACGCATTCCGCCCTCCTCAAATCCCAAGATGGTGTAGGCTGGAAGCTGAAAGTATCGACCCGTGTTCGCATTCAGCGTCCAACCGGGTGCAAACGCATAAGACAAGGAAAATCGGGGAGAGAATTGCTCCAATGGATTTTGCAGCCCTGTCGCTAGGGAAGAACCATCCAAGCGAAATCCAGTGGACAATGTCAACCGCTCGTCCATGAACCGCTTGTTGGCCGTTGCAAAGGCTGCATATTTATGGGCCTTGAGATCGGTCTGAAACTCAACGGGTTCGAGCACACCTTCCGAAGGGTTGAACCGTTGTTCTGCCGTTGAGTTATTGTACTTGACATATTCGTAGCCACCTCCGAACATGCCCTCCCATCCAGAATCGGCAAATACTTTTCGCTCCACTCGGAATTTATTCTCGATTTCCTGAGAGAGGTAATCCCGAATGAGAGGAGCCGAATCGTCGTTGTCGAGGTGCTTAAATGCCCGGTTATTGAGCATGTTACGGCTGGCTACCATCGTCCACTTGCCATTGTCCATGTAGCGATCCCATTTGACACCCTGGCTGTAGTTCCATTGCTTTTGGACATCCAAGAAGCCTAAAATTGCGACCTGGTCTAAATAGTTCGTGGCGGAGGTATCATCCGCGATCGCTAAGTTCAATTCAAAATCATCCAACGCCCCAAGCCCGATGACTGTAATCGCGTTCTTATCATCTGGCCGCGCCGTCCATTTGAATTGATAGTCATTGTAGATAGGTAAAAAAGGCAGTCCCAGCGCCTTGAACACGAACTGCAAGTAACTCCGGCGCATGCTGAAAATCAAGGATGAATTTTCGCCCGTTGGCCCTTCCAAGGTGAGACCGAGGTCACTCGTGCCCACGACCATGTTTGCCGTCCATTCGTCGGTCCTCGCCTCCTTGAAACTGAACTCCATCACTGAGCTGAGGGCATTGCCCCGTGCAGCGGGAAAAGCGCCTGCATAAAAATCAATATTTTCCACCAAGTCGACATTGATCATCCCGACAGGACCGCCGCTGGCTCCTTGGGTGGCAAAGTGATTGATGTTGGGAATTTCGATGCCGTCAATGTAAAATCGGTTTTCGTTTGGCGCACCTCCACGGACGACGATGTCATTGCGGAAACTGGGGATTGCTGCCACTCCTGGAAGGGTTCGCAACGCCCGACTGATGTCCCGCCCTCCGCCTGGGTTGCGTTTGATTTCGTTGGTTCCCAAGCTGCGCACGCTGAGCGGAGCTTCCGCGACGTTCGGTCTCCGTGAGCCGACCACTTCCGCTTCCTCAATCTCAACCGCAGAAGGCTTCATCACGACATTCACCACGGCTGGACGTGCAGGGGTGACTTCAATTTCAAAAACAGTTTTGGGCTCGTAACCAACAAAGCTGACTTGAATGTTCCTGAGCCCTGGCGGCACATTTGTCAGTTCAAAATTGCCGTCAAAATCTGTCGTTGTCCCAACAGCGGACCCTTGTAATACCACGTTGGCAAAGGGTATAGGCTCATTGGTCTGTTGATCATTGATGCGCCCGCGAATGATGCCCTCTGATTGAGCCGCGACATCATTCAAAAAACACATGAAACAGGCAGCAAAAAGAAGAAGCTTAGTCGATTTCATTTAATCCTAACAGATTCGTGCAGCTTCCGTTCAATGTCAAAGACAAGAAAAGGACCAAACACCGAGATTTTCTGATAGAAAAGAGAAAGCAACAGCTTCAATAACTTAACCGATTAGATCCAAATCCAGGCGTTTCCGCAACGTGTCAAGGGCAGGATTTTTCATCACCATGGCATCGTAGCGCTCCCGATCGTTCATGAACTCTTGGCTAACATCGCCCTTTTCAACTTCTTTAACGACCACCTCGAATTGGAGCTGATCATTCTTCAACGCATTGGAAAAAAACTGCATCATATCCAATTGCGAGCTCCTTATTTGCTCAACTTGAAGCTTATTCAACACTTGAAACTTCAGGACATTGCCCTCTGAAGCCAAGGTGGTCGCCTTCAGCGTTGTGTGAAAGTTGAACTGCCCTTCCTCCTCTGTCTGGGAAACAAATTCAGTCCAGACCTTCTGAACATCCTCACCTGAAAACGCTTCTGTACGCTCCACCTTGTTCAGTTCTTGGGCGGGCGCTTTGACTTCATCCAACAAGGTCGTCGGCGCCAAAATCTTCGTTCTCGCAGTGCGACGAGGAGAAGAGGATGAGGCGGGAGGATTTACAGGAGTTGAGAGAGGGACAGCTGGAGCTGACGCGACCGCTATAGGTTTGGGAGGATCTACTTCGGGTGATGGAACGGATTCGACCAAGTCGCTTGTCGTCGTTTCTTCCCTCTCCGAATCTGCATCGGACTTCAGTGCACGATCCAGCACATTGGAAGACCAGGCATCTTGAGCAATGGGATTCAGACTAGGCTTTTTTTTTTGAACCTCACTCAGTGAAGCCATTTGCATGAGGGTCAATTCAACCAGCAAGCGCTGATGATTACTGCCTTTGTATTGCACATCTGCTTGGTTAATCAAATCCAACGCCCGCACCAGAAATTTCAAATCAACGGATGCCGACTGAGATCGGAATTGAGCTTTAACGTCTTCCGTCACCTCCATAAGTTGAATGGTGCTCTCGTCCTTGCTCACCAGCAAATTGCGCACGTGCGTGCCAAGTCCTGCGATGAAATGATGGGGATCAAACCCGCGAGAGACAATCCCGTCCAGTACGATCAACGATTTTGCGATGTCACCCTTTTGGACGGCATCGAGTACATCAAAATACGTCTGCTGGTCAAGAACATGAAGGTGCTCAGCTACCGTCTCATAGGTCAGATTCGTTCCCGCAAAAGCCACTAACTGATCAAAAATACTCAGTGCATCCCGCAAAGCACCATCCGCTTTGACGGCCACTACATGCAATGCTGCCTCCTCCGCTTCAATGCCCTCCTTCCCGCAGATGCCCTTGAGATGCTCCACCATATCTGGGACGGTAATCCTGTGGAAATCAAAAATTTGACACCGTGATAGGATGGTCGGTAGAATCTTGTGCTTCTCCGTTGTCGCCAGAATAAAAACGGCGTGTGGCGGAGGCTCTTCTAACGTCTTCAGGAAGGCATTGAAGGCCGCCTGCGAGAGCATGTGGACCTCATCGATGACGTAAACCTTGTATTTACCCTGCTGAGGTGGGATTCTCACCTGTTCAACAATGGATCGAATGTCCTCTACTTTGTTGTTCGATGCGGCGTCTAATTCGAATACATTAAAGGCATAATCTTCCGTTTCACTTGCCTCAAAACCGTTGATTGCACGGGCAAAGATCCGCGCCGAAGTCGTCTTGCCAACTCCACGCGGTCCGCAGAACAAATACGCTTGTGCCACCTGATCTTGTTGAATCGCTTGCTTCAGCGTGCGCGTAATCCCATCCTGTCCTACCACAGCATCCCAATGCTGGGGTCTGTACTTTCGCGCAGAGACGGTATAAGTGGGCTGTGAGGGCGTCTTCATTGGTTCTGCGAATATCGCACCGATTCAAATGCAACCCCAAACCGCTTTATGAACAGGTTACCCACCAAATAACGCTTGTTTTTTAGCTTTGACCTCCGTACTTTTGCCCCCCATTAAACAAACCCCGTTCTACATGAACCGTTACGAAACTGTTTTCATTATGACTCCCGTGCTATCTGTTGATCAGGTGGCGGAAACAGTAGAGAAGTACAAGGCATTCCTCAAAGAGCACAAGGCAACTATCGTGCATGAGGAATCCTGGGGATTGCGGAAGTTGGCTTATCCAATCCAAAAGAAATCAACTGGTTTCTACCAGCTTTTGGAATTCGAAGCCGATGCTCCCGTGATTCTGCCCTTCGAAACTGAATTCCGTCGGGATGAGCGCATCATTCGCTTCCTATCCACCCGGATGGAAAAGCACCACGTTACCTACGCTGAATCGCGCAGGAACAAATCAAAGGACGCCCCCGTGGCCGCTCCAGAAACAACCGAAGAGGCTTAATTCCTAAAACGACACAATCATGGCTGACAAGAACGTACGCTATCTGAATCCGATTAGCATTGACACGCAAAAGGAGAAGTACTGTCGCTTCAAGAAGAAGGGCATCAAGTACATCGACTACAAGGACGCAAGTTTCCTTTTGATGTTGTGCAACGAACAAGGCAAAATTTTGCCACGTAGACTTACCGGAACTTCATTGAAGTACCAGCGCAAAGTCTCACAGGCTATTAAAAAAGCACGTCACTTGGCATTGATGCCATACGTGGCGGATAACCTCCGTTAAAACCGACGATCATGGAAATCATTCTCAAAAAAGACGTTGATCGACTCGGAAGCCAGCACGACATCGTGACGGTGAAAAGCGGGTTTGCTCGGAACTTCCTGATTCCTCAGGGTATGGCAGTTGCTGCTACACCTTCGGCGAAAAAAGTAGTTGCTGAAGTCATCAAGCAACAATCGCACAAAGCGGCAAAAGCCATGGAGGAAGCGACTAAAATCGCTGCGAAATTGGAAGGTCTCTCCATCAAGATTGGTGCGAAAGCGGGCGAAAGCGGAAAAATCTTTGGCTCCGTAAATTCAATACAGATTGCGGATGCTATCCAAGCTGCTGGTCAAACTGTAGATCGAAAGAACATCCATATCTCAGAAGACATTATCAAGGAGTTGGGTTCTTACGAAGCCACGATCAAACTGCACAAAGAAGTTACCGCAACGGTGAAATTCGAGGTTGTCGCCGATTAAAGCGACTTCCGTGTGATAGAAAAAAGCCAGGCTTGCGAGCCTGGCTTTTTTGTTGCTGCTAACTTTCAACACCCTTCACAGCCGCCATACCTTTGTAGCACCATGAAGTTTGAACTCCAGAGCGAATATCAGCCTGCCGGTGACCAACCTGAGGCCATCAAACAATTGGTTGAGGGGATTCAAAATGGCACCCAACATCAAACGCTATTGGGTGTCACAGGGTCCGGAAAGACGTTCACGATGGCGAACGTCATCGCTCAGACGCAGCGCCCGACGCTCGTCTTGAGTCACAACAAAACGCTCGCAGCACAACTTTACAGTGAATTCAAGGAATTCTTCCCTAACAACCTCGTTGAGTACTTCGTCAGTTACTATGACTATTACCAACCCGAGGCTTACATCGCCACAACAAATACCTACATCGAAAAGGATTTGGCTATTAATGAGGAGATTGAAAAACTGAGGCTCAGCACGACATCCTCCTTGCTCAGTGGCCGCCGCGACGTCATCGTCATTGCATCCATTAGTTGCATTTACGGTATTGGCAATCCGGTAGAATTTCACAAAAGTGTTATTCCACTGAAGGTTGGTCAAAAATGGGGGCGCAATGCCTTCTTGCATACCCTGGTTAGCTCTTTATACAGCAGAACACGCGCTGAGTTTAAACGAGGGACATTCCGGGTCCAAGGGGATACGGTGGATGTTTTTTTGGCTTACGCCGACCATGCGCTCCGCGTGCACTTTTGGGGCGATGAAATCGAGCAGTTGGAAACCATTGACCCCGAGACTGGAGCACGTATTCATGCGTTCGATGAACTCATCATTTATCCGGCCAACTTATTCGTTGCCAGCAAATCAACAACAGATCAAGCCGTTTGGGAAATTCAACAGGATCTGGAAAAACAGAAGGTATTTTTTACTGAACAAGCCAAATATCTCGAAGCAAAGCGGCTCGAGGAGCGGACGCTGTATGATTTAGAAATGATCAAGGAAATTGGATTCTGCAATGGAATTGAGAATTACAGCCGATACTTTGATCGACGCAAGCCGGGTGAAAGGCCATTTTGCCTCCTCGATTATTTCGCGGATGATTTCTTATTAATGGTAGATGAGAGCCATGTAACCGTGCCTCAAATCGGCGCGATGTTTGGGGGAGATCGCTCGCGCAAAATGGCACTCGTAGAGTACGGATTTCGGCTTCCTTCAGCGATGGACAACCGTCCATTGAAGGCGGATGAATTCAACACCATTACCCATCAGATAGTGTATGTGTCAGCTACCCCAGCGGATTATGAATTAGAGCAATCGGAGGGCGTCATTGTGGAGCAAGTCATTCGTCCGACCGGTTTACTTGACCCCCCCATCGATGTGCGACCATGCACGCATCAAGTGGATGACCTCATTGGTGAAATCCGGATTACCATTGAAAAGGGAGAACGCATTCTCGTCACAACGCTGACCAAACGCATGGCAGAAGAACTAACGAAATACCTCGACCGCTTGAGCATTCCAGCGCGGTACATCCATTCGGATGTTAAAACACTCGATCGCGTTGAGATCATTCGGGAACTTCGAGACGGAGTATTCGACGTTCTTGTCGGCGTCAACTTGCTCCGAGAGGGATTGGACATTCCTGAAGTTTCCTTGGTAGCGATCATGGATGCCGATAAAGAAGGGTTTTTAAGATCGGATCGTTCGCTCACCCAAACCGCTGGACGCGCTGCTCGAAATGTGAACGGGCGGGTCATCATGTATGCCGATAAGATTACCGATTCGATGGCACGAACCATGGACGAAACAAAGCGAAGAAGGGAAAAGCAAGAGGAGTACAATTCGGAGCATGGAATCACTCCGCAACAAATTAAGAAGCAGAAAAAAACCATCTTTGAACAAAGTCGTCAAATCGACGATCGACCTCGCCACATGGTCGCTGAGCCTGCACCGGTAGCTGCGGATCCCGTCTGGCAAACCATGTCTGATGCAGCGCTGGAAAAATCAACGGAACACACCAAACAAAGGATGGAAATAGCGGCCAAAGAGTTGGACTTCATGGAAGCCGCTCGGCTGCGAGATGAGTATTTTGCCTTGAAGGAGATCATGGACCTACGCAAATCCAGCAAATGAGCACAGAACGCAATCGACTGAGTTCGGAAGCCTATGCCGATGCACCCAAGTTGGGGGTTCGGTTTGTCCTTGAAAACATACGCTCGGGGCAAAATGTAGGCGCCTTCTTTCGAACAGGCGACGCTTTTCGAATTGAGGGGATCGACCTCTGCGGATACACCGCTCACCCCCCACATCGAGACATCCTGAAAAGTGCCCTTGGCGCCTCTGAGCATGTCGCATGGAGGGGCCACGAATCCGCCGCAGAAGCCATTGCTGTGCTCCGCTCCGAGGGGTTCCATATCGCGGTAATCGAACAAACCGATTCAAGCATCATGCTGCAAGATTGGTCCCCCAAGGCTGGCGAAAAATGGGCCTTGGTTTTTGGAAATGAAGTCCGAGGAGTTGAACTGAATACCACTGAAGCGGCGGACATAAGCATCGAAATTCCTCAGTTTGGCGTCAAACAGAGCCTCAACGTCAGTGTCTGCGGAGGAATGGTCTTATGGGAGGCGGCGCGCAAGATGGGCCTGCCTCAAGTCAATTCAGTCGGCTAGCAAGCCCTGAATCGGCACACCCAGCCAGCGTTCCAAAGATTCCCGGACAGCCTCCCTTTGTCCCTCGGACATGTTCCGAATTCGCGCGGTACCATGGCTTTGATCTTGCAGGAAGAAATACAATGCATCTCGGTCTTGGTTTTCAGGCATGGCCGTCGCACTCCAGGTATCGAGTGCTCCATTGATGTGGATGAACTCATCCCCTTCCGCCTCGACCCAATGGTATACCGAATCTGCCAATGCTCCCCCATCGTATTCGACTTCCATTTGGTTAGGTGTAAAAATCGCGGAAGGATTCGGGGTAATGGGCAAAGCGCGAAGCAATCCCGCAAACGCTTCTGTTTCGTATCCATAGTAACCAAATTCAGCAGCGCACTGATAGTAATGAGACGCATAGCTCTCCATACCATCATCTGAGAAAAATCCCAATCCACTCACCGTCAAAAAATGATCGAGCACTTCTTCCAAATCAGCATTCGGATTCGGAATGTCACCGCAATCTGAACCCCACTGCCAAAAGGAAAACGGGTATTCAAGGACGGCATATTCAAAAGCCTCTTCCAGCGTCAAATATTCGAACCGCAATCCCTCTCCTTTCGCGTGCCACTTCAACCTCAATAAGCTCGCATCGTATTCGGTCAGAATCCTCGATTGAATCGCCTCAATGCGCTTCCGACATGCTCTGCTGCCTGCGGTATTCAAAAACTCGTAGATCCGATCGTCCTCCAGCGCCAAGTTAATGGGCGCAACATAGGGCACGCTCGCCGCGACATCATCCGGGTAAAAGTACCGGTAGTAAATCGTTGTCTGTCCCCCCTTGCTGATACCCGATGCTACCCAAGGCGCATCAAAATACATTCCCAACAACGTCCGAATTCGATGCAAATCCGCCACAGCCTGACGAATGTTCAAATACCGGTAATCCAATGAATCCGGCATGCTTTCTCCGTAAAACCGATGCTCCACGACCACTTGATTGGCGCCAATTTGACGCGCCAACTCACTCGCATAGTTAGCCCCTCTGCTGTAGCCCTCGGTCACCAGCACAGTCGGTTGGGTAACATCCCATTGAGAGACATAAACCCGTTGCCAGAAGCTTCCGGCCTCTGGATTAGCATGGTCCAGCGGCTGACGTATTTGCAAAGCCCAGGCCGCTTGAAAAGGAGCGGGTGGGGCAATGGATTCAAACCGAACATCCGGTAAATCAAACAAAAATTCCTCAACCGTCTTGACATCATTTTGAGCAAACACAGGCTCCAAAAACAATACAGTTCCGACAACGGTAGCGATATGTACAACGCGTCTAATTCCAATCATGCAGCGAATGTACCTCGCTCCAAATAAGGTGCAAAAAAAAAGCCCCGGCGAACCGAGGCTTTTCAAACACTTTTATTCAATTACATACCAATCGCATCCTGCACCTCGCGAAACTCCAAATCCTTCTCTGCCTTCTTGCGCAGGCTCGGATCTTTTGCTAAGGCCTGGCCTAAATTCTTTTTCACACCCGCTGGATCATTCAACCGTGCGCAAGCAACAGCAAGCACATAGTAAGCGACAGCACTCTCGTCACCTGCGTTTTCGAGTGTTGTTTTGGCCGCAGCTGCGTCACCATTGAGCAACTTCGCCAAGGCGACATTCACAGTACTGACTCGTCCCATGTTGGAGATGGCCGAAGCGTAATCACCCTTTTGGATCAGAATAATTCCTTTGTTGTAACCGACCTCAGGACCGGCGCCCGCTGCTTCGTTCAATAGCTTCATGGCTCCATCGATGTCTCCATCTTGGCGCTTCATCGCCGCAACGTTGTTTAGAACGGCTTTATTCCGCTCCAATTCCATTGCCTGCTCAAAATATTCCCATGCCTGATTCATGCGGTTCATCTGCGCCAAACACCAACCGGCATTGTTGTAGCCTCGGAAATCATTCGGATGCACTCGGGCGGCACTTTGGTAAACCGTCAATTTATCATTCATGTCCGCATGGAGCGTCGCTGCAAAGAGCAATTCATCCGCAGTAAGCATATCGGGGCTGCTCAGGGAATAATTCATTAACTCTTCGTCAGTGTAGCCTTCAACATCATACGAAATAACAATCTGCGAGCGGCGCAACGCTGGGAGAATCTCTTTTTCAATTTCCTTATACGTCTTGGCGATGTTTCTGATTTCCTCTTCTCGCTTGTTCTTGTCAGAATACATCTCCAGAACACGTAGAATTAAATTCTTGTCTTCGATGCTGGATGATTGCATCAAGGATTTGAAACCCTGCCAATCTTCTCCCTTGGGGACAAGGTTGTAAAACGCATCGTCCGCTGTAAGCTTCGCTCGATTCATTTCACGCGTAAGCGCCTTCGCGGAAGAATTCGCGCGATCACTCGCGAGGTCTTCATTCAGGGTAATTTCTCCTTCTGGTGAAGCGTAGGACTCAATGGAAGCTCCCGTAATGGTCACGCTGTCGGCGTCGGCCGACAAATTGATCAAACTTCTCAATGCCTTCCAGTCCTCGTCACGCAATTCCGAAGAACGCACAGCCGATGAATTCTTAGTGTAGTTGACGGTTCCATTCTCCGTGTAGGAGATGATTCGTTTGAAGTTATCCTTCACCGCAATGAACTGGTCATCGGCTTGGACCCACAAGGGGGTGGTGATCACTCCGGCTCCGACCACAATAGGATCAAACGAGGCGCTCTTGTTCCCTTGTTTCCCTGAAATACGCACAGTCAGCTCGGAAGCATCTTCCATGGCAGGATCAAACGGGACGGACGAAGAATAGGAGAAGGCCTTTCCCGAATCAAATGAAACAACCGTATAGTTACCTGCGGCATTTTCACCTTGAAAGCCCTGCATATCAAAGGATGAGCTTCCTCCCTCCCATGTTAGAACGGGAGTGGCTTCAATGCTCACTTTCTTTCCAAAGTACTTCGCTGGGAACTTTCCGGAAATCTCCAATTCTACTTGATTACCTCGCAATATCAAGGGTTCTGGAGTGGCCTCTAGCCCCATGGCTTCGATTTCTTTTTCCATACTGCCCAATCCGGTGCAGCCCGCCAAAAACAAAAGGGAAGCAAAAAGTCCAGTCATGGACCACTTCCAAGTGGATGTGTTACAAATCATTCTAGTACGTGTGAATCTTCTTATTCGAGCAAAACTAATGAATCTCAGCAGATACTCAGCTATTTACTACCCCCATCGCTGAGAACTTTCTAATTCGCTGATCAATTCGCTTGTCTGAGTCCATGGGAACAAGTTTATTTAGATGCTTCTTAATTTCCTTTTTGAGCTGCTTGTACATCGCATCCGGTTGCGCATGTGCCCCACCCAAAGGCTCAGGAATGATACCATCCACAAGACCCAGCGACTGCATATCTGTACCCGTCAATTTCAAGGCCTCTGCAGCTTCCTTTTTGTGCTCCCAATTTCTCCAAAGGATGGATGAGCACGATTCAGGGCTAATGACGGAATACCAAGTATTCTCAAGCATCAAGACTCGATCTCCAATGCCAATGCCCAGCGCACCGCCTGAGGCTCCTTCACCAATAACGATGCATATTACAGGGACACGCAACTGACACATCTCAATCAGGTTGCGGGCAATAGCTTCACCTTGGCCCCGTTCTTCCGCTTCCAATCCTGGATATGCACCGGGGGTATCAATCAGGGTGACAATGGGCCGATTGAATTTCTCAGCCAAGCGCATCAAGCGCAAAGCCTTTCGGTATCCCTCAGGGTTGGCCATTCCGAAATTTCGGTATTGACGCATTTTGGTGTTGATTCCCTTTTGTTGACCAATGAACATAACGCATTGATCATCCATGAAACCAAATCCCCCCACCATGGCTTTGTCGTCTTTGACCGTCCGATCACCATGAAGTTCCATGAAGTTTCCGTCGGTCAGTGCATCAATATAATTGAGCGTATACGGTCGATCGGGATGTCGGCTCACTTGCACGCGCTGCCAAGGGGTCAAGTTGGAATAGATGCTTTCCGTGACTTCCCGAATCTTTGATTCAAGGTCCTGAGCCAAAGTTTCCATATCAACGTCACTTTGCTCCTGCAACTCCTTGGCTTGGGCAAGCTGTTCACGGAGCTGGCGGATAGGCTCTTCGAATTCCAAATAGTTCATGCGGCTTCGCTTTTGCGGATCAAAGATGCAACATCTTTTTCAGGTGATTGCCGGAGTGGGCATTAGCTTTCCAACAAGGTGTTCACCATGAAACGAACGGCTTTACCGCGATGACTCACCGCATTTTTAGCCTCCGTTGTCATTTCAGCAAACGTGCAATCCATCCCCTCCGGAATGAATACGGGGTCGTATCCAAAGCCGTCTACCCCTGATTTTTCATGAGCAATGTGGCCCCTGCAAACACCTTCAACGAACGCTTCTTTCCCCGCACGCACAATGCAAAAGACGGTTCTGAACTGGGCAACGCGGTCTTCTGCATCAGTCAACGCATTGAGCAGCTTGGCCATGTTATCTGATGCTGAGGCCTGCGGACCGGCATACCGTGCGGTGTGAACACCCGGCCGGCCCTCCAGCGCTTGGACCTCCAATCCCGTATCGTCCGCGAAGCAGTCTAGCCCATAGTTATCCACCACATGCTGGGCTTTAATTCGCGCATTTCCCTCCAGCGTATTTGCTGTTTCTGGAATGTCTTCATCGCACCCGATGTCGTTCAGCGTTTTCACTTCAAACGTTGGGCCCAGCATTTGCTGCACCTCCTTTGCTTTATTCGCATTATGGGTCGCGAAGACCAAGACGCGTTTTTTTTCTGATTTCATGCGTGTGGCATTTTCCATTTTCCAGTCCATGTTCGCTCCAGCGGCGCCCACTCCACCATCTTGGGGGCGTGATGCTTCGGTAAATGATCATCCGCCCAAGCAAGAATCCGATCTCGCATGGCCTCGGCATCGGGCGGGGTAGTCTCCGAGTCAATGCGCATAATTAGGATTTCACCCCAGCGGGCGTCGGGCTTTCCATAGCACTTGAAGGGTTCCGTCAAAAAGCCAGACAAGATCCACTCCACCCGCTCCGGATGGATTTTAATCCCGCCAGAGTTGATCACTCCATCCAAACGACCGAGCCACTTAAACGAACGGGACGAAAGCACTTGCGCCGCATCTCTTGTCTCCCATCGGGTCCCATCAGGCCCGTCAATCACCAGGGCCTCTTGCTCACCTGAAGACACCTCAAAACCAGGCAGGCAATGAAAGTCCTCTTCTCGATTGGGATGCACCTCGCGCAAAGCAAAATGACTAATTGTCTCTGTCATGCCGAAGGATTCAACAATCCTTGGACCACCATCGAGCGTGCCGAGCCAAGCCCGATTTACCGGCCCACCCCCCAATAATAGACATTGAATTCGGGCCCAGCTGCTGGAATCCGAAGCGTGAAAGGCCTGCGCCTGAGAGGGCGTTAGCGGCAAAAAGTCCAGAGAGGAACAGGGCAACGCTCCAAAATCTGGACAGGCCTGCGGTTGCACCGCGACCAAATCCAACTTTCCCACAACAGCGCGCACCAACATCATCATACCGCCAATGAACTTGACGGGCATGGCCAGACCAGCCGTTGCACCCTCCATCAATCCAAAATGGTGCAGGGTCCTTTTTGCACTCTCCTCCATCGCAGCCTTCGCGTGCTGAATTGGTCGCGGATTTCCAGTCGACCCGGAGGTTGATGTGATCACCACTTCAGCGTCGTTCCACCAAGAACGCAACGCTTCAACCACATCCTCCTCCCAGGGAGAGGCGACGGCAGCTTGCAGCGCTGGAATACTCTCCGGCTGCAATGGCCACCATTGACCCTGTAGGAAAATCCGACCTTCGCTCATCCTTCGTTAAATAAGGCTGTCCAATGCGTCCCACGCCGTTCCGGAGTGAGCCTGGTTCGTCAGTTCCCCCAGTCCAATTTGCATGCTGCCGGGAACATTGTTTTCAAATAAACCACCCGTTCCGAGCCCTTGAGGCAACAACGGCCATTGCGTCTTCACGCCGTCACACACCCATTGGGCAATCGCGTACAACCCCAGGTTCGATTCCAAGGCGGATGTGGCCCACCAGTTTATTCCTCGCTCTTCTGCCAAGTCAACCCAATTTTGAGACCGACCGAACCCACCGAGTAGGCTCGGCTTCAATATCAAAAACTGAGGTTTGATGTCGTTCAGCAAGGTCACCTTGTCTTCACCATTCACCCCAATTAAGGACTCATCCAATCCGATGGGTAAAGGACTTTCGGCACACAAATAGGCCAATTGAGAACGCTCTGATGGGCGCAGAGGCTGTTCGATGGAATGGAACCCCAAGTCTGCTAGCACCTCCAGTTTTTTCATCACAGGCCACCCATTTTCCTCCTCGGAAAACGCTCCATTGGCGTCGCACCTCAGGGTCGTCGAAGCCCCCGTTTCTTCGCGGAGTTCGCGAAGCCATCCGTATTCCTGATCAAATGGCAACGCACCGACTTTCATTTTGAGCGTTTCAAATCCCGCATCCACTAGCCGCTTAGCTTGCCTTAACATTCCGTCTGGCTCCTCCATCCAAATCAGGCCATTCATCGGGATTCGAGCCGTTCCTTGACGGAAGGCCCCTGGAAAATAAGTCAAGTCCTCTTCGGATGCCAAACTCCGCAGAGCAGATTCAATTGCAAAACGCACCGCGGGCAGATCGTCCGGGACTTTCGCCAAATCCAAACTTCGAGTGGCGACACATCGATCGAAAAATGCATCAATTCCTGATGCTTGGTCAAGGCTCAATCCGGGAATGATGCTGCACTCTCCCCACCCTTCTCGTCCCGCTTGGTCTCTGACACGAATGAACCAGCTCGGCTTCTCATGAAGGGTGTCCCGCGAGGTACGCGCGGGCGCACGAAAACGCAGGTCTCGCCGACCGTAATCGACAATGCAATCATTCAATGAGTCCATCATGCCGCACCTGTTTGAGCCAATAACATAAAGAGGGCCGCGACGGCTGTCGAGAACGCCACTTTTTTTAATTCACCGTCGAGTGACTTGGGATCTTCATTTTTCCAAACACGCAGCACGTGAGCGGCATGCACCGCATTGATGAGCGCCATCCAACCCAAACCTCGCCACAATCCAGCTTCAATGACCAGCGCAAATACCCACCAACTCAACCAGCCAATAGCAAAGCAAGCTGTGTGATATAGTTTGGCCCGTCGCCATCCCATCTGCACCACAAGGGTTCGTTTTCCGGTGCGCTCATCATTGACATGGTCCCGCATGTTGTTCAGATTGAGCACGGCCGTGCTGAGTGCGCCGCACCAAGTTGCTGGCAACATCCACGCCCAGTTCCAATCGTGCGCCAGTAAAAACCCTGTTCCTCCGACCCCAATCCAACCAAAGAATAGAAGCACCATGGCATCACCATATCCTTTGTAGCCATAAGGGTTCGCTCCCGCCGTGTACCGAAAGGCTGCCGCGATGGAAAGTATGCCCAAAACCAGCACACCCATCGCGGCCAAAATCAATTCCGTTCCCCAAAGCGCCACGGTAATCGCTGTAATTCCCGAAGCAAAGGCCACCGCGGACAGGCGCTTTACGGCTCGTTTCATGACAACTGGCGCAATCAGTCCCGATGCAACAGCTCGATCCGTGCGCGTGGCATCGTCCGCTCCATTTTCAAAGTCTCCCCAATCATTGGCCCAATTGGACAAGATTTGCAACAGAATGACCGTGATGAGGATGATCGCAAAAACGACCCCAAACCGCTGCTCCGTGAGGGGATGACTGCTGGCCAACCGAAACGAGACGCCTCCTCCCACCATAACACAGGCTGTTGCCAGCGGCAACGTGCGCAATCTAGAAGCTTGAATCCAGGGTTTCATTTTCACCGTTCTTTACGCATCCCTCAGCAACGCGCCCATGGCGGCGCAATGATCGCCGATATGGTTTGCCGATGCCTCACCGGGTGTTTGGATTTCTAACAAACATGGGCCTGAGTTGTTGGCCCAAGATTGAAAACCTTCTTCCATAGAATCCCATCCATTCGCCACAAAGTAAGGCAGTGCGAGCTGTTCAGCAGTCCCGCGCATATTCTCTGCGAAACCCGTTTCAAAAAATCGCTCCAGTAGCCCGGACTCTTCCGGGCCTTTGAGCCATCGAAAGATGTTGCCCCCTCCGTTGTTGATCACAATGATTTTCAAGTTTTCTGGCCGGGGATGCACATGCAGTCCATTCGCATCATACAGCCATGCCGCATCGCCCGAAATGGCTACAACAGGGACTTCAGGATTCATTAACGCATCCCCAACAGCTGTGCTCAAGCAACCATCAATTCCAGCCACTCCTCGGTTCGCACGCAAATTCGTTGCATTCCATTGAAACCATTGTGCATACCGCGCAGAAGTGGAATTCGCGAAATGAATGCGATCCGCTTTGGTCAAGTGCTCGGCCAACCAGCGGTAAACATTAAAATCCACCCAGTCCTGATTCCGAGAGCGCGAGTCAGCAGCCTCCAATTGGATACGACGGACTTCCCAACGCTGGGCGTATCCATTAAAAGCTGGAAGCGCAGCGGCCAATTCCTGCAAACCGGTCGCAGCATCAATTCGCCACTCACCCGCCTTCGTCCCAAACATATTCCATTCGTTTTCATCCCATCCTAGGTGCCAATGCGGAATATTCCAATCTACAATGAGCGAACGAAAACGCTTATCCATGGGCGGCAGCCCAACGGTAATTACGGCGTCAGGCATCCACTGATTGGACGCTTGTTCATTCCAACCGCACATCCAACGCATCGTACTCGACTCAGCTCCAGATCCATTCGCTCCAAACACGTCAGCAATCACGCCGCAGCGGTCAATTAACTGATCAATCTCCTTAGCAAGGGATGGACCGAGTGCGACCGATCCCAAGTGCACGAGAATCCGCGGATCATGTTGGCATACAATATCTTGCAATCCTTCAGGCATCTGCTCTGCCTGCGTCACGTGTGGAACTGAAGGCGCAGAAGCAAGCACAGGGACCTCAATTTTGCTTTTTCCGTAGAGCGGTTCGTCGAGCGAAAGGTTGATGTGCACCGGACCCCGTTGGCTTTTTCTCCAAGCCGTGCGGGCAATTTCATCCAACGTATTCACATCATTCTGATGCTCTGGTACTTCGCACGACCAGCGGGTATGGGCTTCGAACAGGCCATTTTGCATTGCACTTTGGCCCAGCCCCCAGTCCCGCTTTTCTGAGGGACGATCAGCGGTCACACTGATCAAAGGAACTTCTTGGTAAAAGGCCTCCGCAATCGCTGGACCATGATTTACAGCTGCTGTACCTGAAGTGGACACCACCACGGCCGGGCGTCCCGATTGCAGACCCATGCCCAAGGCCACGTGTGCCGCTGAACGTTCGTCCAAGGCGACAACAATTTCCAAGGAAGGATGAGAGGCCAAGGCCAGAACCAATGGGGCATTCCGTGAGCCTGGGGATACCACCGCATGCGTGAGTCCGCATGCGACCCACGTGCGAATGAGTCGGTCTGCACTGATGTGATCCGTCGTGGACATGTCACAAAGGTAGTCGCTCACCGCGTCCTCAGGAAGTCAATTTTGTTCGAATGGAATCAATTTTGATCTGCGTTTCCTGCCACTCATCCTGCGGATTGGATCCCTGAACAATGCCGCCGCCTGCAAATACACGGTACCCATTGGCATGACACTGCATGCATCGGAGGTTCACATAAAATTCAGCCGAATCCTCACCAATCAGTCCCAAATATCCTGCGTAGTATCCGCGCGGAGCGGCCTCATTCGTCTCGATGAAACGCAGCGCAGCGTCTCGGGGGTTTCCACCCACGGCAGGAGTTGGATGCAAAACGTTCAACAAGTGCTCTGGCCTCGAAGAAGAATGAAAAGCAATGTCGGTTTCGAGATGGCGCAAATGCCCATATACCCGATCGTGAACTTCACCTACCTGGATTTTTGTCGCATCGTTTGAGCGCAATATTTCCTGAATAAAATCCGTCACCAGGTGCTGTTCGTGGCGCTCTTTTTCTGTCCAAGGCTCTCCTGATTGCACCTTGGTGCCTGCCAAGGACACCGTTCGGTATGCATCGATGGATTGGTGCAAGAGCAATTCAGGAGTCGCTCCTAGCCAAACCCCTGCATCCGGATGGGAAAACAAATAGACAAATGCATGAGGATAGGCCAAACACTTAGAGCGAAACAACGCTTCTGGCGAGCGCGAGGTGTGCCAAAATTCCGATCGACTCAGAACAACCTTTTCAAAAGTACCCGCCTCAATCTCCTTCAGTGCTTGCTCAATGCCCGCTATATGTTGGTCTTTGTCGATGTCTTCCACTTTGCCATCCTCCAAGCCTCGTACAGATCCCTCTTCAGGAAAATCACTCGCTTGGGCTTTTCCGCGCATCTCAACAATGGGGAATTCTTCTGCCGCCTGAAACGGCGCATAGCGAAAAATCACATCCCCCTCTGGATCGCTTTGAAACCTTTGAACCACCGATTCACCGGGTAGTCTCCACCAAACTTGAGCTGAAGATGTATTCACGTCAGTTTCCGGATGGTTTCGAAATGATCATTACTGTCAGGCGGCTGGTGCACACCAATCGATCTTCTTCATCTTTGATCTCAATTGACCATACGTGCATCTTGCCACCTTTGTGCACCAGATTTGCCTGACCATAGACCCAACCACTGCGAACGCTCCGGACGTGGTTGGCATTGACTTCCACACCAACGGCCGCCTTGCCCTGGTCCTTCACTATGAAATGAGAGCCAACAGAACCGAGCGTTTCTGCCAGTACGACACTCGCTCCACCGTGCAGAAGACCATAGGGTTGATGGGTTCGATGGTCAACGGGCAAACGGCCTGTAACGCAATCAGGCTCCACACTCAACACCTCCAAACCAATCGCATCTGCGATGGTCGGCACCCCCGATAAATCATTCATTTCGTTCGACTCCATTTTCGTCCGAAATTTACACCATGGAAGCTACCCCTCCACCCCAGCCTCGAATCCTTCTAGCCGAGGACGATCCGGCCTTGCGCAAAACTGTCAAATTGAATTTCATCAAAGAAGGATGGTTTGTCGTAGAGGCAGAGAACGGCGAAGAAGCATTGCACTTAGCGCGACAACATCGCCTCGACGCCGCCATCTTAGATGTGATGATGCCCAAATTAGACGGAATCGCCGTCTGCAAATCACTTCGGTCTGAAGGCTCCGATCTGCCCATCCTTTTTTTAACGGCGAAAAACGATGGAGAAGACCGCATTGAAGGCCTGAAAGCCGGGGGAGATGATTATTTAGGGAAACCTTTTCACCTCGAAGAACTTCTCCTGCGCGTGCAGCGGTTGATTCGTTTACGGTCAGATGAGCCGACCGAGGTCCTTTCATCCTACACCTTCGAAAATGGAGGTCACATTGACTTTGGCGCTTTCGAAATCACAACCCACGGAGGAAAGAATCAGAGCATCTCGAAACGCGAGTCCATGTTGTTGCGGCTTTTGATTTCCAAAATCGGGCAAGTGGTCAGCCGTGAAGAAATCTTAGAAGTGGTCTGGGGATACCATGCTTTTCCAACTACACGTACCATTGACAACCACATTGTTGCATTCCGCAAATACTTCGAATTGGACCCTAGAGCCCCAAAGCATTTCATTAGTGTCCGAGGAGTTGGCTATCGCTTTCAATAGTACAAAGCGCTGATTCAATGTGACTTAGCACACACTCGAGGATTTCACAAAAAAAAGTGCAAAAAAAAAGCAACCCCTCTCTTTTCGTTACGTCTTAGTATCAAATACAGTCTGAGAATACTGTGTTGGTTTCAATTTCTTGCAGGTTATAGAAGAGGGACTCGAAGGAGTTCCTCTTCTTTGTTTTTAGACCAAGTTGTTTTCAGACCAAACTCACTGCAACTTGACATAGACCACCTCTTTGGTCTGAAAAAATGGCTCTTTGAACCACTGGGAGATGGGGATGCGCTCCGTCGATTGAGCAACTTCTAACAACTCCTCCCTCAGATCTCCGCCCTTCAATGCCAGAATTCCATTCGGCCAAGGGTTCCTCGAATTCGGTGAAATCTTGTGTTCAACCCATGGGATGAATCGGCTCATTCGGGTCACAGCTCGACTGACCACGAAATCAAATGAACCCGGTGCGTCCTCAGCTCGTCCATGGAACACCGTCACGTTCTCCAGTTTTAGGGCGTCCACCACAGCACGGACAACTTTCATTTTCTTTCCAATGCTGTCACATAAGATGAATTCGACTTCTGGAAAGACGATGGCGAGTGGAATACCGGGGAATCCTCCGCCTGTTCCGACGTCCAAAACTCGGCTTTTCGCTGCGAAACGCATCGCGCGTGCAATGGCCAAACTGTGCAACACGTGCCGTTCGTCAAACGCATCCATGTCCTTCCGAGAAATTACATTGATCGCCGCATTCCACTCTTCGTAAAGAGGCTTCAACTGGCTCAACTTTGCTGCAGACGCCTCCGATAAGTCGGGTACGCAAGACCTAAAGTCCACCATCAAATGGTTTCACGGACTTGGCTCAAAACGGACTCCAGTGCTTCGCGTGCGCGATGCAGCTGGGCTTTGACAGTCCCCAGCGATCTATCCAACTCGACCGAAATCTCATCGTAGCTTTTCTCTTCGAAATAACGAAGCTCAACGAGCTCTTTATACTTCGGCTTCATCTTGCTCACGACGTCCCGAAGCAACTCGATTCGCTCCTTTTTTTCAAGGGCCTGAATGGGATCTAATTTGCCGTCTGCAATGTGGATTTCCATGGAATCCCCGTCTTCATTTCGAAACCCTTGATCCAGCGAAAGTGCATTCAATCGCTTCTTTCGAATAAAATCAATGGTGTGATTTGATCCAATTTTAAAGAGCCACGTCGAAAAGGCAAAGGCCGGCGTGTACTGACTTAATTTCTCAAAGGCCTTGGTAAACGTCTCCATCGTCAAGTCGTCGGCGTCATCCGAACTGAAGACCATCTTATTGATCATGTGAAAAATCGAATCCCGGTAGCGCTCCATGAGTTCGCCGTATGCACGCTGATCATTTTCCTTGGTCGCACGCAGCACGAGCGCATAGTCGTAACGCGCTTTGTCCGAGAGATTGGGGTTCACTTCCATGGGTTCAACAGGCAGTCAATGGTTTTGGCAACATCCCTCTACTTACCAGTCCGCCCGATTGGTGCGACTCAGCATTGCGGTCCAAGCAGTGCAAGCTGCCCAAAAGGACCACATCGGCAAAACCCATCCACAATTCCACCAGGAAACGGGAGCTTGGCAAGCTTTGGTGATGAATCGAAAGTTACGCACCTCAACCAACCATGAACACCCAAATGCACAACCTATAATCCATAGCGCATTGTGTAAAACCCCGCTCTGAATTCCATGAATCAAAACAACCAGAGAAAGGACCACCATCGCCACATTGATCAGCTTGGGCTGGAGCAAGCGCCATTGATCTCCTCGAGCGTAGTGCGGTGCCGTGGTCCAATGCCGGCGCTTTTGTCGGGCCCAACCCGACCAAGTCGCGGGGAGGCGCGTGTCTGCTTGCCCTGCGCGTTCGATGACGGTTGCGAAATGTGATTCACCGGAACGGACCAAGGCTTGGACCGCCAAGTCATCGTCTCCCGACGCCAAGTCATCCGGACCGGCTCCTTTGGGAAAGCGTTCTTTTTTGATCGACCAATTCCGACCAACTCCCATGTAGGGATATCCTTTGTGCGTCCAACCGATGTACGATCGCGCAACCATGATGGCATCCAAAATTTGAAGGCGGCTCAGCATGTTGGAAGGATTCTCCGCTCGGGGCCAACTGATGCCCAGCACCGCCCCAGCGCCTTTCACAGCCGGAGCGGTCATGAGCTCAATCCACCTGGGACTGGCTGGTATGCAATCAACGTCGGTGAACAACAACCAATCGCCATGCGCCGCCTCGACCCCGCATGCCAGCGCATCTTTCTTTCCCGGTGAGCTGCCTTCCAATCGAATGACCTGCAACTGAATTGTGGACTCGAGGGCCAACGCTTCGGCGAGCAACCTCGGCGTTTCATCGGTTGAACCGTCATCCACAACCACCACTTCAAAAGGGGAGTCATACGTTTGACCGCAGAGCGCACTCCAGAGGTGCGGCCAGTCTTGGGCACCGTTCCGAATGCAGACCACCACACTTACGAGTTGGGGCAGCGGGTCGTCAGAGCCTCCCTTTGACCCTTCGCCCGCACCATGGATAAATAGGCTCGTCATTCTCGTCGTCCAAGCGATTTTAAGCGCTGCGAGCAACCCGAGGAGCAACCCGAGAAACAACCCGGCTTCACTCATACGTATATGTCAGTTCCCATTCGTCGAGTCGGAGCAACACCACACCGCGAGGACTCGCCCGAAAAGACGACAAATCAAACGAATGATTTTCCTGAATCAGGGCCCGGCAGGGATCGGCATTGGCTCGGTGCTCGATGCGCAATAATTGCTGAGGCGGCATGCTTCGGAGGGCAGGACCATTGGAATGCAAACTAAAGTCGTGCGGAGCACAGCCTCCCCCGTAACGCACCGTTACCCGAAGGGAATCGCCATCGATCGACGCCTCTAGCAAGTCAAACGGCTTGCTCAAGTCAGGGGAATTTGTTCCTTTCTTCGATTCTGCAGAAGGCATGGAATCGGAAGTCAAGACCTCATCCGGCATGCGGCCGATCCGCTGGCATCCCACAACGGTGAACGTCAGCATCAAAGCCGTGAATACCTTCACCCATCGACCATGTTGCCCGTTGCCTGCCATGCGATGAAGTTACTGAATCTCGATGAAGTAGGGAAGCCGCGCTTGGATTCGGTCCTTCGAGCTCAACATCTTTCGTACAGTTAACCAATGGTTCAATTGCTTCTGGGAAATTCCAGCACTCAAAACGGATTCCATGAGCAAATCCGCTCCCGCTAGCTCCTCCACAAACTGCTCAATTGGGTCTTTCAACTCAGGTAAAAACACCAAGTCCTCTTCGATCAAGGAATCCAACCCAGCCATGGAAGCCGCTGCATCGATGGCATCTTGCAGGTCTCCCAGCTCATCCACTAAACCAATTTTTTGGGCATCCTGTCCGGTCCATACCCGGCCTCGGGCAATGGCGTCCACGTCGTCATAGCTCATCCCACGGCCATTGGCAACGATTTGAACAAAGTCCTGATAAATATCCGTGACGGATTCGTTCATGGCCGCCATTTGCACCTCATCAAGCTGAGCTTCCAAGCCAATCCCCGCATGGGAATGCGTTCGGACGTCATCATAAGCCAAGCCCATTTTGTCCTCCAATAATTCAGTCGCATACGGGAGCATGCCAAAAACACCGATGGAACCGGTAATCGTATTGGGACTGGCAAAAATACGTTCGGCTCCTGCGCTGATGTAGTATCCACCGGACGCAGCATAATCGCCCATGCTGACGACAAAGGTTTTTCCTGCTTCTTTCAACAACTCCGTCTCTCGCCAGATGACATCACTCGCCAAGGCGGATCCCCCTGGGCTGCTCACGCGCAAAACAACCGCCTCAACATCCGGTGCAAGTCGTGCAGCTCGAATCGCCTCAGCCAAGGTTTCGGACCCAATGGTTTGGCTGTCGCCTTGCCCCATATTGATGCTGCCCGTTGCGTAAATCACTGCGAGAGGCCCGCCCAACGGCTCAACCTCTTCGGTCTCTCCATATTCACCCTGATTGAACATCTCCATCAAGCTGAATTCGAATTCCTCCGCAAAACCTTCCATGGGGTCGGGATTCATATACTCATCAATGGAAACAAAGACAGGCTCCTCTCCTTCTAACTTTTCCTTGAGTCGCTCCTTGAGTTCGTCTTCGTAGAGTAAACCATCCAACAGCTCCCACTCCACTCCATCTTCTGCCGTTCGCCAAGCAAGGTTTTCGGAGATTTCGTCTAACCTCTGGGCATCCACTCCACGGCCTTCGGCAATGCCTCCGCGAACTTCCCCCCAAATGTCCTCGAGCAGTGCTGTCAACTGTTCTTTGTTGGAGGCACTCATGCTCTGGCGTGTAAATGGCTCTACCGCACTTTTGTACTCATTATCTGGTCCCCGCAGCACCGTCATCCCTACACCGAGCTTCTCGAGCATGCCTTTGTAGTAAGTCGTTTGCAATCGCATTCCACTGACATCGGAATACCCGTTGGGGTGCAAATACAACTCATCTGCGACGGAATTGAGGTACAACCCGCCCAAGGTCATGCCTTCGCTCCAACCAATGATCCACTTGCCAGAGGACTTAAACGCTTTGAGTGCGTTGCGCAAATCAGTCAAGGTAGAAGGCGCTGCAGGCGCGCTTTCCATGTTGAGATAGAGCCCCTCTACGTCATCGTCCTCTGCAGCTTGTTGAATCGCGCGTTGGAAATCGCGCAGTCCCATGGCAGAATTAGCCTCAAAACCACTCAACGAAAAATTTGCCTCATTACTCGACCGCTCAGCGATTGGAGTGGACATGTCAATTCGAATTACGGTGTTGGCTTTACTCACCTCCACCTGTTCGCCTTCCTCTATACCCCCCACAGCCTCAGCAATACCTCCGACTAGGGCGCCGACAAAAATGAAAATCAGAATGGAACCGGCAATCAAGATCGCAACTGAAGCTCCTAGACAGGAGGAAGCGATGTTTTTCAGAAAAGACATGATGTGTGATTTTTCGTTTGGGTAAAAGTAAGGGTATCTATGTGGTGTGCGCGGGCTTTTTAACCAATTTTGCCGCATGCCTCGAGCGCACTACATCGGATTGGGAAGCAACCTCGGGAACCGACATCGGTTTTTGGATGATGCGCTACAAAAGATGGAGGTTCGTTGGGGAGTTCAGGCCGAGGTCTCTAGCCGATATGCCACCCCTCCTTGGGGCATGGAGCAGGGACATTCGGATTTCATCAATCAAGTTGCTTGCTACTACCTTCAGAAAGCACCGCTCGAGGTGATCCAAGATTTACTGGAAATAGAACACGCCCTCGGCAGGGTTCGCGACCCGCTTTCAAGCGGTTATCAATCGCGCACCATTGACTTGGATATCTTGGTAGTGGAGGGAGTGACCTTGGATGACCCACAATTGACCTTGCCACATCCGCGAATTGAACTGCGGCGATTTGTGTTGGAGCCCCTCTTTGAATTGGCTCCGGCCTTGCGCTTGCGACCGGATGGCCCCACAGTTGATGAATTGTTGCGAACTTGCCCCGACCATTCACCGTTGGAAAAATTAAATCCAGTCCGTTGAAATCACCCTATGCATACATCGCCATCGAAGGCAACATCGGCGCCGGCAAGACCACCTTTGCAACGTGGTTAGCAGAAGCCGTGAACGGCCAACTCTTGTTAGAACAATTCCAAGAAAACCCCTTTCTCGAAAAATTTTATGCTGATCCCGAGCGCTTTGCATTGAGCGTGGAATTGGCTTTTGTCAGTGACCGCTACCGCCAGCTCCGAGAGTGTCTGGGCTCCCGTAATTTATTTCGGCAGTTGCTCATCGCGGACTACAGTTTTGTGAAGAGTTTGATTTTTGCCAAAGCGAATTTACCCGCGGACGAATTCAAGCTTTTTCAAACGATGTTCAAGCTGATGGATGCTCAAATCGCAAAGCCCGAGGTGGTGGCTATTCTGGACCCCAATGCGGAGAAAATCCGAGCCCAAATTGAACAGCGTGGCCGCTCCTATGAGCAGGACATGCCCCAGGAATACTTGGATAAAATCGCCTTTCACTACCAACGGCATTACCGGTATGCCCGGGGATCTCGCATCCTCTGGATCGATACGTCTGGGCTGGATTTCGCCAAGCGCAGCGACGATGCAGCCAAGCTGGCAGCGCTGGTGTTGGCTCCACGAAAACCCGGCGTTTATACCCTGAAGGTCTAACACGAGGACTTTCCTATCTTGCGTTCCATGCGCAGAAAAGACTTCCTTCGGATGAGTGGCCTGTTGGGAATTGGCGGAGCCCTCAGTTCATTTTCCAAGCCCCAGACTCCTCCGACTCCTTCGGAAGAACTGAATTCAAAAATTCGAACAGCCGGCCTCACGGGTGGCGCTTTTGATTTAAAATCCGCACCTCTCGAAAAGGTGCGAATCGCCCTTTTTGGGTTGGGAAATCGGGGCCAGAGCCTGATCGAAATGCTCAATTGGCTGGTCCAAGAAGGCCATGCAGAAATCACAGCCATTTCCGACATCAACCCCGACAAAGTGCGCAAGGCTCAGGCTCAAATTGGGGCATTCCAATCGGCTACTCCGGCCATTTTTACCGGGTCGGACGATGCTTGGCAAGAGGCGATGCGAGCGGACGTAGCCGATTTAGCGTTGATCTGCACACCGTGGGAGCTGCATACCCCTATGGCGCTGCATGCGATGAACAATGGATTGCACGCGGCATCTGAAGTACCCATCGCTTACACACCCGAGGACACGGTTCAACTGGTCCGCACGGCAGAGGCGACGGGCCAGCATTGCATCATGCTCGAAAATTGCTGCTACAACCGGGAAGAATTGTGGATTTTAAAAATGATCGAGGACGGCGTGTTTGGCACGTTGACGCATGCAGAATGTGCCTATCTGCACGACCTGCGCCAATTGATGATCGACCCGACGTATTACGAGGACCGGTGGCGACTCAAGCACCACCTGCAGCGAAACGGAAACCTCTACACCACACACGGCCTAGGTCCCGTCTGCATGTACTTCGACATTCTGCGTGGAGACACCCTCACCCATTTGACTTCCATGAGCTCCGGAGAAGCCGCTTTGTCAGAGGCATTGGCCAACTCGGACGATCGGAAATTGCGAAAAATGGCCTCTGAAGTCGTCTGCGGCGATGTAAACACCACGTTGATTGGCACAGCCAAAGGCCGCTCCATTATGTTGCAATTTGATGTCCACAGCGGTCGGCCCTACAATCGATTGAATAAAGTCGTCGGGTCAAAAGCCTCGCACTACGGTTATCCTTCAAGGCTGTACGTCGATCACGGACCCGATTGGGGTGGTCACCGCTGGTTGGAAGATGCAGAAAAAGCGGAGTACCAAGACCGCTATGAGCACCCGTTGTGGACTCGCCTACAAAAGCTGGTAGAAGACCATCCACAGGGCCACGGAGGCATGGATTTTGTGATGATGTATAGACTGATTCGCTGCTTGAACCTGGGCGAGTCATTGGACCTCAATGTTTACGACGGCGCACTGTGGTCGCTCGTCGGAGCCCTTTCTGAAGCCTCCGTTGCAGCCGGTTCGGCGCGCATGGACATCCCCGACTTGACCAACGGGCGTTGGAAGCAAGCCGCATCCCATCCAGTCAATCGAATGCTCTAATTAGGCTTGGACGCCGAGCACCTCGGCCATCTTCTCTCCGATGTCTGCCGGGCTATCGACGACGTGCACACCGCATTCGCGGAGCACGCGCTTTTTCGCTTCGGCGCTTTCTTCCTCGCCGCTGACAATCGCTCCAGCGTGGCCCATGGTCCGGCCTTTGGGGGCCGTAACTCCAGCGATGAAACCGACCACCGGCTTGGTGCCGTGCGCTTGAATCCAACGTGCCGCCTTAATTTCCAAGTCGCCGCCAATTTCTCCGATCATAATGATTCCGTCGGTTTCGTCATCCGCCATGAGCAGCTGAACAGCCTCGAGCGTCGTCGTGCCAATGATGGGGTCGCCGCCGATTCCAATGGCCGTTGATTGGCCCATTCCCGCCTTGGTCACTTGGTCAACCGCCTCGTAAGTCAGCGTACCCGACTTCGAAACGATGCCGATGCGGCCAGGATTGAAGATAAATCCCGGCATGATGCCCACCTTGGCTTCTCCGGCCGTGATGATTCCTGGACAATTGGGGCCGATTAAGGTGCAATCTCGTTGGTCGATGTAGGCCTTGACTTTCGTCATGTCCGCAACCGGAATCCCTTCTGTGATGGCTACGATTACGCGAATGCCAGCATCTGCCGCCTCCATGATCGCATCGCCCGCGAATGCCGGCGGAACAAAAATGATGCTCGTATCGGCGTCGGTCTCCTTGACGGCTTCGCTTACGGTATTGAAGACCGGCTTGCCTAAGTGCTCTTGCCCGCCTTTGCCTGGAGTCACTCCGCCCACCACCTGCGTGCCGTAATCAATCATTTGGCCGGCATGGAAGGTTCCTTCTCCGCCGGTAAATCCTTGGACAATGATTTTCGAGTTTTTGTTGACGAGTACGCTCATGAGATAGGGATGTTGTTCGCGCCGCGAATTTAGTCGAATTTCGCGCCATGAACCGAGGAATTGTTGGAGCAATTGACGGAAAAACGATTTGTGCCTTATCCACGGCTGCAGGAATGGGTGGGATTGCTGTTGTTCGCGTGTCCGGTCCGGACGCGCTGCGCATTGCATCGGCTGTTTTTTCCAAGGACTTGACAGAGGTCGCGTCGCATCGTGCCGTATTCGGAAAATTCCAACGCGACGGCGAAACACTGGACGAATGCCTCGCTACCGTTTTTCGGGCCCCCGGCACCTTCACCGGGGAGGACACCGTTGAATTCGGCTTGCACGGTTCCCCTTTTATTCAATCCGAATCGGTTCGCTGGCTCATCGACGCCGGTTGCCGGCACGCCGGTCCAGGCGAATTCACTTCCCGGGCATTTCTGAACGGCAAACTGGACTTGACCCAGGCCGAGGCCGTGGGGGATTTGATCGCTGCAGAACACGAAGGTGCCCACCGGTTGGCCATGACCCAATTGCGCGGAGACTTCGCCAAGGAAATCCAAGCATTAAGAGCTCAGCTCATTGAATTTGCAGGGTTGCTGGAATTGGAATTGGATTTCGCCGAAGAAGATGTCGAGTTCGCGGACCGGAAGCGGTTTGATGATCTACTCAGTGCGTTACTGCACCGAATCGGTGGGCTCGCCTTGTCCTTCAAGCATGGCAATGCCATTCGAGATGGCATCCCTGTCGCCATTGTTGGAGCGCCTAATCGGGGGAAATCCACCCTGCTCAACGCCCTGCTTGGCGACGAGCGAGCGATTGTAAGCGCCACGGCGGGAACCACACGAGATACCGTCGAGGATACTTGCATCGCTGGTGGATACAAATTCCGGTTCATCGATACGGCGGGCCTCAGAGATGCAACAGATGAAATCGAATCCGAGGGCATTCGCCGTGCATTGCAAAAAGCCCGGAGTGCAGCCATTGTCTTGTACGTTTTTGACGCCTCATGCGACACCGTTCAGGATGTCGAACTGGCCTTGACATCCTTGGAAGCGCTGCCGGATACGGAAGTCGTCGTGGTCTGGAATAAAGTCGATGTGGCTGAGGCTCCAACGCAAGGAAGCAAAAAGCAATTCCATTTATCTGCCGCACAGGGCATCGGCATTGATCAATTGAATGCTTGGTTTATTGAATGGGCAAAAGGCCGACAGGACACCGACGCTTTGATGGTCACGAATCTGCGCCATTATGAAGCGCTTCGCCTGGCCGAGGAAGCCCTGAATGCAGCCCGAACAGGCTTGGCAAATGACGTACCCGGAGACCTCATCGCTTCCGATGTGCGGCAAGCGTTGCATCACTTGGGCAACATCACAGGAGAGGTGGACCCCGAAGACATCTTGGATCACATCTTCAGCAATTTCTGCATCGGGAAGTAACCGATGCAAAGCAAGCAAGGGTTAAACGCTCACTTAAGCCACGAATAGCGCTGATTTCAACCAAATAGAAACGCTGCTCATCTAAGTAGAGGTTTGCGCTATTATGTGATTTTTCAGTACGAATTTGTACCTCAATTGTACCTCGTCATTTTTTGGCACATCAATTTGTACCTCAAAAATATCAGGCGTAAAAAACGTTTTGTTTTATCGTGCACAGCTTTCACGACTTTCACTCTAGTGGGTTGCCCAATGACCTCAAGTCAGTGAAAAACGTGAAAGAAGTGAAGCGTTTAAAACAACTTTTATTTCTCGGTCAGCCCCACCATCGAAACGGGATATTGTCAACCCATTTACAAGTGAGTGTACTAGTCAAGAACAACCTGAAAATTGGAACAATGAAATTACTGAACTTGAAAAGTTCTTCGATAAAACCCCACTCCCAGCCCAAGCAATAAAGCTAGGAAATGGTACGACGATAACAGACTGTCCAATGTTCATCAGAAACCACCTAGGCACAGTAAGAGCGAATAACGGCAGGCGTATTTATTTGCCATACCTCCAACGCTTGCAGACGCTGAAACAGGTCCTCACAGACAATTCATTTGAAAGCCGCCGAACCGATTTTAACGATGATGAAATAAATAAGAAAAAGGGAATTGAATGGTTGATAGGTCGAGCTACAGTTGGATTCGCCAAATAGTTGCATGCAGAAACGTCTGTACACGCATCTGCACTATCAAAAATTCCATCCAGATCGGAATCCGAATCCCCGAAATAACTCAGCAGGTTCATTAAGTCAAGGACCGTAATGAATCCATTCTGGTCGGAATCGAGTAACTCTCCGCACTCGCTTTGAGCAAGCCCTGAAAAGGCGAAGAATATCACAAGGGTGCTGAGGAGTAATCTTTTCATCATATTTATTCGATATAGAGTGGGTTCAGAATTTTCCCTGCACAAATACATCCTCGATTTGACATGATTGTCACACTTCCTGAGGCAGATATTCCAACACCTGTATTAAATGTATATCCCTCGCATGCAATTGCTGATGTCCATCCGCTACTCCAATAGAAAATACCTAGTGGGTCAGACTGATTCAAATGTATTTCTCCCAGCTCTGCTGTTACTGTACTGCCATCATTACACGAAAACTCAAAACTTCCGTTATATGCTGGTGCCATCACATCAATAAACAGACTATCAGCGAAGCACGCCATTTCCTTCAAATACATCACATGACCTCCCACCTTGTAGCAAGCACCCTCACATTTCCAGTAAGGCATGGCTCCCATGTTTGCTAAGGCTAAAGTGTATTGTTCATTTTCAGGAACTGGCAGGACAAATTCGGAATTGTAAACTGTGAGAAGATCGAGCAAATCAATTGTTCCAATCAAACCGTCATTGTCTGAATCAGGGTTCCATGGCCAGTCTGTCTGAGCACTCAAAGAGAGCACCAAGCAACAGCTTATGATGGTGAGTAAGTGTTTCATTGGTTTAGTTATTCAGCCCAGCGCCAGAATGCTTGGATTTTTTTCAAACCATTGTAACTAATTGTATTAATTCCACCAAGTGGATACCAGCCATCCTGAACCTTCGCCTCAGCACAAACTTCAATGTCCACAGCCTCACAATAGCTATACTCCACGTTCGGACGTTCGTGAGTGGCGCAAAAGCATTCACAAGCATCGTTTAACGCAAGACTAGTGAGCTCCCCCTTACCCCAACCGTCCAAAACTCCACGACTTACGGCAGGCAATGGAAAAGCCATATTATCTATAATCGAGTATTCTAAATTTCCTAGCCAAGCAAATCCGTTGGTGGATTCTGTGGATTCAACTTCATTGTGGAAATGCGCCCAATCATCCATGTCCATCATGACCCACCTACCAGGCAAATCAGCGCAGGTTGCCTTGCACATCCCGAAATTCTGAATTCCGGTCCAATACAATGCTGAAGTTTCGTTCTCATTGACATAAAGCCCCTCCTCACTAAACTCAGAGCCATAAAGACTCAGAAGTCCCAAGAGGTCTTCCGTTCCAATCATATCGTCATTGTCTGAATCAGGGTTGTAAGGGAATTCAACGAATCCCGTTTGCGCGCTTAATGACACAGCCAAAAGGCACGCGAAGGCGGTTAGTAAGTGCTTCATTTCAGTCAATTTGGTCTAACCAAGATAAGCAATACCACTTAACTGCCTTAATCACATAGGTTATAGCGATAACTTCCAGCTCTGCCTTATTGTGCCGCCTATCCATGGATTTCCAATCAACCACCTCAGCAAATCCATTGAAAAGAACAATGAAATACAATGGGATTGACCATTGGTAGCCCTGAACAGGCAAGCGAAATCGGTTAAAAAAGTGCGTTTATTACAGAAATACCCTACTAAAGCTCTTTCATTTTTAAAAGAAAAGTGAGATCTCCTCGCTGGATAGGTTCACTTCTATTCAAGTAACTATCTTTTTTTCGCATCAATAACATCCCTTTTCCAGTAGTTCTCCAATTCTCATATTGATTGGCTCCCACAGGGGCGCGAATGAATACACCATCATACCCATACCCATCACCATCATACCCGTAACCATCAGGACACCCGGTACAGATGGCCGGTACTCTTTCTGCAGATATATATATTTTTAAACGTTCTAACTGGCCAGTTGTTATCGCCAGATAACACTCATTATTAATTGCAACCACTTGCCAAATAATATCATTAGCTGTGTTACTCTCAAACCCCTCATTCGCCAGATTAATTTGAAGTCCTTTTCTTCCATTGTTAGGGACTGATTCCTTCACATTAAAAAGAAAAGACTCTTCCGTGTTGTCATTATATCTAATTGTAAAAAGTTTGTTTTTTAAAATTTCTATTTGGGGTAAGTTTGAGTCAAAATAACTCTTGTCCTTCCTGATGAGAACGTCGTCTATCTTAGTGCCGTAAGGTAAAGCCACGTCAGGTGCAATCCCCCAAAAGCTAAATGCATTGCAATCAAGGGTCTCAGGAATAGAACCGACTCCATCCCCCCTATGAATGCATTTTCCACCAAGAATTATTTTACTTAAAACCAGCTGGAAAGAATTATTTGACAATGGGATTTGGTCAAAGTAGTATTTGTTTAAAAAATCATCGCTCGTAGTTGTCGAGGATTGATTGCTTGTCATAGAGTTTTGGGGAAGATCTTCCTGAAGTCGTGAAATTGAGTCTTGGCGATCTAAAAATGAGACCTGAGATTCTAAAGGAACCTTCTGGAGTCGTAAAATCGAGTCTTGAAGATCTGCAAGTGAGGCCTGATTATCAAAAATAGTCTCATTAAGGGAAGCAATTTGAATGACATGATCAGATTGTAAGCGAGCGATCTCCTGTTTGTTTTTTAAAGCTACATTATTCAGCTTTGCAAGCTCGATCTCATTCATGTCGTTGGCCGATTCCAAGAATGATACATTCAGCAACAGTGAATCTTTGGACTCTTCTAATGTGAAAATGACATTCTTTAAGGAGTCTATTTGAGTTGACAAACCACGCGAAATTTCATATTGGAAGAGCACATTTTCCCTCAGGTCGGATTTGCTCATCTTATTGATGTCCTGCGCATTAAGGACTGAAATAGATAAGAAACAAATGATGATGGTGATGAGGCCGAGTACATGATTCATAGCCGTAAATATCGGTGCTTTTCAGACATACCCTAACCTCCACTATCTCATGTAAGGCGTCAGCGGAAGTTGGACTAAAGTTAGTATTTATTAATGGAGCCTTTAAGAGTGATCAAAGAGTCTCCCAACGCTTTAGTCAAAATAAAAAGAGGGTCAGTTCAAAACCACTCAAAACATCCGTTTGGAGGCAGTCCTGTACCCCATTTGTACCTCAAAATCTCAAGTATCTGACAATCAATGTCAATCACTTTCTGTATCGGAAAGTAACCGATGCAAACCAA